>LUMK01000175.1_pt1 | contig 17342 bp, 16 predicted proteins | sample 729981 | NCBI WGS metagenome assembly LUMK01 (sample SAMN03860265, study PRJNA289734) | marine metagenome | biome: seawater column; feature: ocean; material: water; isolation source: Red Sea water column Station 22 - depth 200m | place: Saudi Arabia: Red Sea | collected 2011-10-15 | depth 200 m
TGTTTGGTGTTATTGGCAATATTGCAGCTGTAATGGCTTCAGTTGGTGACAATGGTCTTGCTGGCCTGATTACTATCCTAATTGTTGCAATGTGGATGAAGAAATAATTATTATTTCAGAGTCTAATTTTCAATAAAAAAATAAAGGGCTCAATTTTTGAGCCCTTTTACTCTTATTTTATGATAATTTCATGTGATGAAATTATTTAAATCTATATACCCTATTTTTTATTACTTGTTTTTTATATCTTGGTGTTTTGCCTCTACTCAGGGAACAATTAAAATTATTGATTCCAAAAATTTTACCATTGGTAAAGTAAATTATATCAAAGAAAATCAATATTATATTTCTATTAATAATTTTTCTGATATTTTACTAAATAACAATTTTACCAATAATAACACTGAAAAAATGGTTGTTTATTTTGGGGACACTAAAATTAAAATTACTGCCAACATATCATTTGTTATTATTAATGAAAAAGCTTATCAGCTAGATAATAACGTTTTTCAAAGAAAGGGAGAATATTATGCTCCCTTAGATGATTTTTTAGTGCTTCTTACCCAACACACAAATACAGATTATTCTATGGATTATGATTCTATGTCTATTAGCCTAGACGGTGTTGTTCAGAATGCTCCAGAACTTAAGACAACTGATTTAGTTGAAGAAAAAAAGAAATGGCAATTTGATACGATTATTATTGATCCTGGTCATGGAGGAAAAGATCCGGGTTCAGTGGGTCATAAAGGCACAAAAGAAAAAGATATTGTTTTGGATGTGTCAAAACGCTTAGCAAGAAAAATACAAAAAAATTTAAGAATTAAAACTGTTTTAACTAGAGATGAAGATGTTTTTGTTCGTTTACAGGATAGAACAAAATTTGCTAATACAAATGAAGGAGATTTATTTATTAGTATTCATGTAAACTCAAATGAAAGCAAAAAACCTTCTGGGTTTGAAACCTATCTTTTAAAACCTGGTAGGAATCAAGAAGCAATTAACGTAGCATTGCGGGAAAATTCCGTAATTGAATTAGAAGGAAATGAATTTGAGAAATTAACTGATGAACAATTAATCCAAGCTACCATTGCTCAAAGCGGTTTTGTGCAGTATAGTGAAAAATTTGCAGCCTTAATTCAAGAAGAAATTGATAAAAGAGTGCAAAGCAGAAATCGAGGAGTAAAACAAGCTGGATTTTATGTTTTGATGGGAGCTTCAATGCCAAATGTTTTAATTGAATTAGGTTATATATCAAATCCTAATGAAGAAAAAAAATTAAATAGTTCTAGCTATAGAGATATGCTTGCAACATCTATTTATTATGCCATTTTGCAATATCAAAAAATATTAAATGATTAATCCGACTTTAGAATTTTTGTATGGACTCCATAATCGTGGAATCAAGCTAGGTTTAAAGAATATCAATGATTTTTTAAACTTGTGTAATAATCCTCATAATAAAATTAAAACCATTCACCTTGCTGGAACCAACGGTAAAGGTTCAACAGCATCTATTTTAGCAAAAATTTTACAAGAAAATGGCCAAAAAGTTGGACTATATACCTCTTGCATTTACCTATTTTGAACAAAAAAATGTTGATATTGCCATTATAGAAACAGGGCTTGGAGGCAGGTTAGATTCAACCAATGTTATTGAACCAGTTCAAACTATTATTACTGAGATTGACTATGATCATACCCATATTTTAGGAGAATCTATTGAACTGATTGCTAGTGAAAAATGTGGTATTTTAAAAGAAAACACTCCAGTCTTAACGAGTAATTCAAATAAAAAAATTTTGAAGACTATAAAACATTATGCCTATGAAAAAAAATCACCTTTAATCTTAATTGATAAAAAGAAATCAACAATATTAAAACACACCCCTCAGTCAATTTCTTTTTTGCATAATGAAATCAAATATTCGTTTTCGCTATGGTGTACGTTGTCCGTGTTAGGATTTTGTCCATTCACTCTTTCGCGCGCTGATGTTGCTCACAATGCTAGTGCTATTGAAAAACTATCTAAAGATTTATATTCAATTTATAATAAAAAACCAATAGGCCTATTGATTTTGAAAAACGACAAACTTACCAAAAAACTTTTGACTTTTCTATCCAATGAATTTGAAGAGTTAATAATATCTACAATAGATTCAAAAGATATTTTACAAAAAGACGAAATTTTACATAATAATCAATTAAAACAATTTAGATTTATTGATAATATAACAGAAGCATTATCAGAAATGAAATCTGTACATTATAATGGTCCGAAAGTAATTTTTGGTAGTCATTATATTGCGAAGGAATTGTACAAATTTTTTGATTTTTCCTTTGACAATGGTACAATATAGTGTAATTTGGATTTTCGAGGTTATTTTCCCCTAAAAAACATTTCACAAACATGAGGAATCAATGAAATTAAACGATTTAAAAGAAAAAAAACTAAGCGATCTTCGCGAAGTTGCAAAAACTATGGGCATTGAAAAAGTAACATCTTTTTCTAAAGATGAACTGATTGCAGAAATTATGAAAAATGATACTGACAATGCCAAAAAAGACAACAGTAAAAAAGAAGCTGTTAAAAAAGATGATAATGATCATACTTCATCTGGCGTATTAGAAATTTTACCAGATGGCTATGGATTTTTAAGAAGCGTTAATTCTAATTATTTACCTGGACCTGAGGATATTTATGTAAGCCCATCTCAAATTAAACGATTTAAGCTAAAAACAGGTCATTATGTTACAGGAACTACCAGAGCACCAAAATCAAAAGAACGATTCCATGCTTTGCTAAAATTAATGGATGTTAATGGATTAAATCCTGAAGACATTAGAAAACAAACACCGTTTGAAAGATATACCCCATTACACCCTAACGAAAAATTTAATCTTTCTGATACTAGCGATATGTCCATGAGAATTATGGATCTTATTTCTCCTATTGGTAAAGGACAGAGAGGGTTAATCGTTGCACAGCCTAAGACAGGTAAAACAATTCTAATATCGAAAATTGCCAATGCAATTAGAAGAAATCACCCAGACACCGTATTAATTATACTATTAATTGATGAACGCCCAGAAGAAGTGACTGATATGAAACGTAGTGTAGATGCAGATGTTGTTAGTTCTACTTTTGATGAGGGACCAGAAAGGCATGTTCAAGTGTCAAACATGGCTTTGAAAAAAGCACAAAGACTTGTTGAGTGCGGTAAAGATGTAGTTATATTGTTAGATAGTATTACCCGCTTAGGTAGAGCACATAATGCTGTTACTGCACACAGTGGTAAGATTTTATCTGGAGGTGTGGATTCTAATGCATTAAGAAATCCAAAAAAATTCTTCGGAGCTGCTAGAAACACCGAAGAAGGTGGAAGCTTAACAATTATTGCAACAGCATTAATTGACACAGGGAGCAAAATGGATGGAGTAATTTTTGAAGAGTTTAAAGGAACGGGTAATATGGAACTAGTTCTTGATCGAGAACTAAGCGATAGAAGAATTTATCCTTCTTTTAACATTATTAAATCTGGTACTAGAAAAGAAGAATTATTATTATCAGATAAACAGCTTTCACGAATGTGGATTCTTAGAAAAATGCTAGGAGAAATGAATACTGAACAAGCTATGAGTTTCATGCAAGAAAGAATGAGAAGAACAAAAACCAATCAAGAATTCCTTGATTTAATGAGCCAATAAAATTTCTGCTATGTCTTCAGTTGTTTTCTCCTCACTTATTGGCAAAATTAATCCGTCATTTACACTCGAAATGACCGCTAAAGCGGCTGCATTGCGTGCACAAGGAGTGGATGTAATTAACTTTGGAGTTGGTGAACCAGATTTTAACACCCCTAATCACATTATAGAAGCTGGTAAGCAGGCTATGGACGATGGGTTTACAAAATATACTCCTGGTTCGGGAATAATTGACTTAAAAAAAGCCCTCCAACACAAATTAAAAGAACAAAATAATCTAAAATATACTACTGAGCAGATTATTGTTTCAAACGGAGCAAAACAGTGTCTGTCAGTTGCATGTCAGGCTTTGTTTGACAAAGGAGACAAAGTATTAGTTTTTACGCCTTACTGGGTGTCTTTCCCAGAGTTTGTAAAAATTGCAGGAGCGACACCAGTTTTTGTTAATACTATATCAGAAAAACAATATGAACCAGATTTTAACGATTTAGAATCTAAAATTGATTCGAATATTAAAGGTGTTATTATTAATTCACCAAGTAATCCCACGGGAGGAGTTTGGTCCGATGAAGCAATTTTGCGATTATTGGATTTAGCACATGCAAACAATTGGTTTGTTATCTCTGACGAAACCTATGAACAACTTGTATATGATCGTGATTTTACTTGTATTGAAAATTTGAATAAACACGATGTTAATATATTAACAGTAATGAGTATGTCTAAAACTTATGCTATGACAGGATGGAGAATGGGTTATGCAGCAGGAGATAAAAATTTGATTAAAGCAATGACTAAAATTCAAGGACAAACAACTTCTTGTCCAAATGCAATTAGTCAAAGAGCATCTATTGCTGCGTTGCTTGGAGACCATCAACCAATAGATGATATGAAAGAAAAATTTCGAAGCAGAAGAACTGTAATGTTTGATGAATTAAGTGCTTTGCCTAATGTTCATTGTTCAATGCCAGGAGGAGCATTTTATATGTTTCCAGACTTCTCATTTTATCTTAATAAGAAAACAAAAAATGATAAAATTTTACAAGACACTTTCGACCTTTCTGAGTATATTCTCGACACTGCAAAAGTAGTGACAGTTCCTGGAGATGGTTTTGGAGCAAAAGGTCACCTAAGATTTTCTTTTGCTACAAACAATGAAGTAATTAAAAAGGGAGTCAGTGCAGTAAGAGAAGCTTTAGGGCAATTAAAATGAAGAAAGATATACATTCAAAAGAATATAGATTAGTGGTTTTTGAAGACAGTTCATGCAACTATTCTTTTTTAACCAAATCTACCGTCAAAACAGATAAAACTGTTAAATGGGAAGATGGAAAAGAATACCCTCTATTTAAAATAGAGATTTCTGATCAATCACACCCATATTATACTGGTCAACGTACTTTAGTTGATACAGCTGGTCGTATTGAAAAATTCAATCGCAAGTACGGCAAAAAAACTTCCTAACTATTTTTTAATAAATTTTTGATCTATGGATATTCTATCTAAAGCTAAAGATATTATTGTTGAGTACGACAATATTGCTCAAGAAATGATTAACCCTGATAATATGTTAAATCAAGAAAAAATGACTCAACTCTTAAAAACAAGAAGCACTCTGGAAGAGCTGTATACATTAAGCAAGGGGTTTATTGCTCTTAATAATGAATTAAATGATTTAGAAGAATTATCTAAAGAAGAAGAGATGGAAGAACTTATTAAAAGCGAAAAACCAAAAATATTAGAAAAAATAACTGCTTTTGAAAAAAAATTAACAAAAATACTAATTACTAATGACCCCAATGATAATAAAAACGCAATTATTGAAATAAGAGCTGGAACTGGTGGAGATGAAGCAGGGTTGTTTGCTGGAGATTTATTCCGAATGTATTCTAAGTATGCTGAAAAAAATAATATGTCAATTAAAGTAATGGATTTACATGAGACAGGAGTGGGAGGCTTGAAATCTATTATTTTTAATGTTGAAGGACAAAAAGCATATGGTATATATAAATATGAAGGAGGCGTTCATCGTGTTCAAAGAATACCTAAAACTGAATCAGGAGGAAGAGTACATACTTCTGCTGCAACTGTAGCTGTATTGCCCGAAGCAGAACAGGCGGAAATTTCTGTTAATGAAAATGATTTAAAAATTGATACATATCGTGCAAGTGGCGCAGGAGGACAACATGTTAATAAGACTGAATCTGCTATCAGAATTACACATATTCCTACAGGCTTGGTTGTAACTTGCCAAGATGAAAGTTCTCAACATAAAAATAGGGCATCTGCATTAAAAGTTTTACGTGCGAGATTATTTTCTTTAGAACAAGAAAAACTTAATAAAGACAGAGATCAAATGAGAAAGAGCTTGGTATCAACTGGCGATCGATCAGCAAAAATACGAACATATAATTTCCCACAAGGACGTATTACAGATCATAGAATTAATTATACTTCTCATAAATTCCAGGACACTTTAGAAGGAGATTTAGATCATATTATTGAAAAACTTAAACTGGAAGACGATAATTCTAAAATTAATTAAAATGGAATCAAATTATCTATTAAACAACTATTTAGAGAAACAATTATTTGAACTTCATAGTCTTCAAATTGATGATTACAAGCATAAATCAGAAATCATTATTCAAAATGTTGTAGGAATCAATAAAGCGCAACTTTATACAAAGACTTATTCTATTTCACAGACAGAATTTCAAAAATTAGAAAATGCATTTTCCTTATTAAAGGAAAACACTCCTGTACAACATATTATACAGGAGTGTTATTTTTACAATGATAAATTTTTCACTCCTCCTGGTGTATTTATTCCTAGGCCAGAATCCGAGTTAATTATTGATTGTGTTACAAATGATTTTTCTTTTTCTGAAAAAAAGACTGTTTTAGATATAGGAAGCGGTAGCGGTTGTTTGTCCATTACTCTTGGAAGCCTATATAAAGATTTTTCCATTACCGGAATAGATATTTCTAATAAAGCTATAAATGTATCAAGAAAAAATGCAAAAATATTAAATACTTCCAATGTAAAATTTATTAATAAAGATTTTTTTAATATTAATCTTAATCTCTTCGATATTATTATTAGTAATCCTCCTTATCTTGCTATTTCTGAAATTAAGAATTTAGATGATTCAGTTAGTAAACATGATCCCATTATCGCCTTATCCGATCAGTTTGATGGTTTATCATTCTATAAATATTTTATTGATAATATTGACTATATGTTAAAAAAAGATGGAACAATGTATTTGGAAATTCCAAATTCAAATGTTACAGATAAAATTATAGACATAGTTAACAAAAACCCCAATATTGCTAACGAAATTTTTAAAGATTTTGAAGGTAATAATAGGGTAATTAAAATATATTTTAATACTAAATGAAAAGCGAATTTATACACTTACACAATCATTCAGATAATAGCCTGTTAGATGGAGCACAAACCATTAATACTATTATTAATACAATGGACGATTTGAGCATGGATTCTGTTGCTCTTACAGAACATGGGAATTTATTTGGAGCCATTTCTTTTTATAATCAGGCAAAAAATAGTGGCATTAAACCAATTATTGGTTGTGAAGTGTATGTTGCAAAAGGAAGTCGTTTTGATAAAGAAAAAGGTGCCATTGGAGGACATTATAATCACTTAATTTTAATTGCACAGAATTTTGAAGGATATAAAAATTTGATGAAAATTGTCACCCATGGTTATCTTGAAGGATTTTATTATAAACCAAGAGTTGACCTTGAAGTTTTAAAAGAACATAGTGAAGGATTAATTTGTTTATCAGCATGCCTCAAGGGAAGTTTAGCAGAAACACTTGTTTACAGTGGATATGAAAGTGGAAAAGCAATTGCAGAAGAATACTCACAAATTTTTCCCAATAGATATTATATTGAATTACAAAATCATGGTATTCCGGAAGAAATTCAAAATATCAAATTAGCATCAAAGTTAGCAAAAGAAATGAATTTACCGTTAATAGCTACCAATGATGCACATTATGCATTACAAGACCACCATACTGCTCATGATGTTCATATCTGTATTGGGACTGGTAAGCAATTAGCTGACACGAAAAGATTAAAATATTTTGGAAAAGAATTTTATTTTAAATCACAAGATGAAATGTTTTCCCTTTTTAAAGAATTCCCAGAAGCATTGGAGAATACAAGAGCTATAACAGATTCTATTGATCTAGAAATTCCAATGGGCGATTATCATTTGCCCTGGTTTCAAATTCCTGAAGATTCAGAAATAAAAGATATTAATGATTATCTAAAAAATATTTGTGAAAAAGGGATGGAAAGAAAATTTTCTGAGCCGACAAAGGAATTAACTGAAAGACTAAACTATGAACTATCTGTTATTGAAAAGATGGGATTTGCTAGTTACTTCTTAATTACTGCAGACTTTGTGCAATATGCCAAGAAAAATAATATTCCTGTAGGTCCAGGAAGAGGTTCTGCAGCTGGGAGCTTAGCATCATATTGTCTCGATATTACTGATATCAATCCTTTAAAACATAACCTTCTTTTTGAAAGATTTTTAAATCCTGATAGAATTAGTTTACCAGATATTGATATCGATTTTTGTATCGAAAGACGAAATCAAGTAATTGATTATATAAAAAGTATTTATGGCGAAAAATCTGTTACTCAAATTATTACTTTTGGGAAAATGAATGCTCGTGGAGTTATAAGAGACGTAGGGCGTGTTATGGGATATTCTTATTCCGATGTAGATAAGATTGCAAAATTAATTCCTGAAGGCCCAAAAATGACCCTAGATAAAGCTTTAAAACAAAGTTCAGAGCTTAGAACTTATTCGCAAGATCAATATCAAGATTTAATTGAAAATGCAAAAACTTTAGAGGGAATGAATCGCCATGCATCTATTCATGCAGCAGGGGTAGTAGTTGCACCAGGAAAGTTAACTGATTTTGTACCGTTATATAAATCTACCAATGATGATATTACAACACAGTACGATATGAATGAGCTAGAGAAATTAGGTCTTTTAAAAATGGACTTTCTTGGATTACGAAATTTAACTGTTATTGATAAAACTATTGATCTTGTTCATAAGCGTTTAGGTAAAAAAATTGATATAAATAATATTCCTTTAGATGATCCTAAAGTGTATGAATTATTTTCTAAAGGATTAACGGTTGGAGTGTTCCAATTTGAATCATCAGGCATGAGGGAATATCTAAAGAAATTAGAGCCAAAAGCTATTGAAGATTTAATTGCAATGACTGCATTATATAGACCTGGTCCAATGAAAAATATTAACCACTATATTGATCGAGCACATGGAAAAGAAAAAGTGGAATCTATACATCCCCTACTTAATGAAGTTTTAAAAGAAACACATGGTATTATAGTTTATCAAGAACAAGTAATGGAAATTGCAGCTAGCGTTGCTGGTTTTACTTTGGCCGAAGCGGATGAGATGAGGAAAGCTGTTGGTAAGAAAATTAGTTCTCTTATGAAAGAGTTATCAGAAAAATTTATTAACGGAGCAATCAAAAATGGTATTTCAAAAACAAAAGCTGTGCAGATTTTTGATTTGATTGACAAATTTGCTCAATATGGATTTAATAAAAGTCATGCTACTGCATATTCTTATATTTCATATCAAACTGCCTGGTTGAAAACACATTATCCAGCTGATTTTATGTCTGCTAATTTAACCAGTGAAATGACTAACACGGACAGGGTGGTGGTTTTGATTAATGAATGTAGGAAGTTAAATATTAAAGTCAATGCTCCGAATATTAATGAATCAGGAATTAATTTTGTACCAATTAATGACAGTGAAATTTCATATGGATTAAACGCTATAAAAAATGTTGGTATCAAAGCATTAGAACAATCTATTGAAACAAGAGAAAAATTAGGAAATTTTTCTTCATTTTTTGATTTTTCTTCTAAAATAGATCAACGTTTGGTCAATAAAAAAGTTCTTGAAAGTTTGATTCTAGGTGGTGCCTTTGATTCAATACATGAAAATAGAGCTCAACTATTCGATGCAGTTGATATTGCAATTAAATATGGTCAACAAGTACATAAAACGACCAGTAAAGACCAAATTAACTTATTTGCAAATGAAGAAAGTTTTCTTAAAGAACCAGACTTACCAGATGTTCAAGAATGGGACAATCAAGAAAAATTAAGCAAAGAAAAAGAAGTTTTAGGTTTATATATATCAGGAAATCCTTTATTAAAGTATGCTGATATATTAGAAGAATTAAGTAACTATGATTTTATAGAAAAAAATTATCTCAAAGAAGATACATTGATTAAAATAGGTGGAGCAATTTCAAGTTTTAAACTTCATTACGATAAAAAGAACAGAGCAATGGCATTTTTTAACCTAGACTGTTTAGGCGGTCAAGTAGAAGCCATTATTTTTCATGAATCATTTGATAAATATAAAGAAATTATTAATGATGGTAATATTGTATTTCTTGTTGGTAGTTCTACAGTACAAAATCAATTTGCAGATTTAAAAATTAAAGTTGACGAGGTTGTACCCATCAATCATGCAAAACAAGTTTTGAAAACAAAAGAAATCAATATAAAAATTGGTAAAAATATTTCGAAAGAAATACTTAGCGAAGTTCATGCTTTAACGCTTCAAAATTCTGGTGAATGTTCATTTATAGTGCATATGGCTAATGAAGACGGTTCTTCAAGAAGAATTGTTTCTAAAAAAGTCAAAGTGTCTTTTAATAATCATTTTATAACCATGTTAAAAGATTTAATAGGAGAGTCTAATGTTTGGGTTAGTTAAATTGTTGGAATTATGGCACTAAAACCACCAATCAGGATATTAATGGCTAAGCCAGGTTTGGATGGCCACGATCGAGGAATTAAAGTTCTTGCAGCAGCATATCGTGATGCGGGAATGGATGTAATATATTTAGGTTTAAGACAAACACCAAATAGCATTGTTAAGGTTGCAATAGAAGAAGGAGTTGATGTAATTGCTCTTTCAATACTTTCTGGTGCGCATATGACAATTTTTACTAAAGTTATTGAACTAATGAAAGAAAATAATTTAGAAAATATACTTGTTACAGGCGGAGGAATTATACCTGAAAATGATGCTAAAAAACTATCAAAAATAGGTGTTGGAAAAAGGAGAATTTATAACTGCAAAAAAACATTTATTGTCAGTTGTGAATAATGATAGCAATTATTATGCTGCTTATTTATTGCTTTTTGAAATTGCAGATCAAAATAATTCATCCCTTAAGAAGACTGTCTTTGAAGAGTTAAAACGACTAAATCCATTGCTTAATATTGAATATAAAGCTCCAAAAAGTAATCGTAAAAAAATAACAAAAAAGAAAAAGTCAGATGATTCTATTCTTACAATTCCCTATATCAAGCTATTGGTCCAACAGGGAAAAATTTTACAAGCAAAAAAAAGCCTCAAAAAAATTTTAAATACCACAAAAAACAAAAAACGAATTAATGAAGCAAAAGAAATTTTAAATGCTCTAAACAATGGGAAAAATGCAAAATGAGCAATCAATATTTCATTAATAGACAAAATAAACTTAGAGAATTGCTAGCTAAAAATAATTTAGACGGAATGTTCATTACTAATCTTATTCATATAAGATACTTATGTGGTTTTACTGGCTCTGCTGGTTCTTTAGTTTTAACTCAGCATAGTTGTGATTTTATCACTGATGGACGTTATACTTTTCAATCAAAAAATGAAGTAAAAGGGGCTAAAACAACTATTAGTAGCAATCTGCATATCAATGTAATCAAAAAAAATAATTTGTTAGTTTCTGGTGCAAAGATTGGTTTTGATTCTAAACATATTTCACATCAAATGTATCTTGAATTGCAAAAAAACTTGTCAAATATTATTTGGAATGGTATTTCAGGATACATTGAATCTTTATCAATGGTTAAAGATGATAAAGAAATTCAAGCAATAAAAACAGCCGTAGAAATTACTGATAAAGCATTCGCAGAAGTTTTCCCAATGATTCAGATTGGTGTTCAAGAAAAAGATATAGCAAATAAATTATCTTTTCTTTATAGACAATATGGCGATGCAGATGCAGATGCATTTTCACCAATAGTTGGAAGTGGTCCACATTCTGCAATGCCCCATCAAAGACCAACCGACAAAGAAATTGGTCCAGGCGAACTCGTTGTTATTGATTCTGGTGCGAAATATGCTGGGTATCATGCAGATATGACTCGCACAGTTGCAACTAAAGGCTTATAATATTGTCTTAGAAGCACAATTAAAAAGCATTGAAGGTATCAAGCCTGGCGTATCTTGTAAAGCAATTGATTCTATTGCCCGAACATATATTACAGACGCTGGGTATGGTAAATATTTTGACCATGGACTTGGACATTCACTTGGTCTAGAGATTCATGAAGACCCAAGGTTTAGCAAGATAAGTAAAGATACTTTAAAATCAAATTATGTTATGACTGTAGAACCGGGTATTTATCTTGAAGCTGTTGGAGGAGTTCGTATCGAAGATGATGTTGTTGTAACGGATGACGGATATGAAGTCCTTAATAAAACATCAAAAGATTTCACAGTAATTTCATAAAAATGAATAAAATAGCTCTAATTTTTTTGTGTATTCTATTAAATGCATGTACTTGGAATGGAATCCATATTTCTGTTTTACCAGATGGTAATTATTCAATGGTATATGAATCTATTGGTATCAAATCAGATTTAGAAAATAAAGACTTTGTCCATCCTTCTAATGACAATAATCAATGGGTTACAACAATTGAAGATAATGGAGATAACAGTTCAACCAAAATAACTATCAACAAAGAACCTATCGCAGGAAAATTGATTTTTAAGAACGAAGAAAACCTTTCTTATTGGATTTAGGAGTATCGGTAACTTTAACCGAACAGGTTGTACCAGGATACAATGTGCCTGTAATCCAAAGCAGATTCTATTTCTTGGCTTCTTCCTGCTAAAAAATATATTATTAATAGTGCTCTTTTAGAGTATAAGCAGTCATTTGATAATAAGATTTTTTTTGAAAAAATTAATAATCAATTAAAATCATATTTTGATTATGTAAAAAAAGATTCATTAATAGAAAAAATTAATATCAATTCTTCTTTCATTGTTAAAGATGCTTTAAAACCAATGAGAAATAATTTACCAAGGAATTTCTTTAAAGATATTGAACCAGTAATTAATTTTCATGAGAAAGAATTTGAAAAAAATACAGAATTAATGAATGATTCTTTTTCATTTCAATTATTATTACCTGGTAAAATAAAACAACATAATATGGTTGAAGAACCAGTTTTGTCTAAAGAGGATGATTTTAATTTATATTGGGAGATTGAATTTCAAGATATTTCTCAAGACAATTTTGAAATGTATGGTAAATCAGTTATAATAAAGAAAAATAGAATTTTTTGGCTTGTACTAATGTTATTTTGTTGCAGTTATTTAATTGTTCGAAAAGTTGTAGTATGAATAAAAATATTAAAGAAAAAATAAATCTATTAAGAAACTCGATTAACGAACATAATTATGCATACTATGTTCTTGATAATCCTATTTTAAGTGATCAAGAATATGATAATTTGTTCAGAGAGCTCCAATCATTGGAAAAAAACTATCCAGAGTTTATTGATTCACAATCACCAACTCAACGTGTTGGTCATCCTGTGGAAAGCGGATTTGAAAGCTTTAATCATCGTATTCCAATGCTATCTTTATCAAATGCAATTACTAATGAAGAAATTTTTGATTTTAATAAAAGAATTAATAAATGGTTAAATACAGACAGCGTATCTTATGTTGCAGAACCAAAAATTGATGGTTTAGGAGTTTCTTTAATATATAAAAATGGAAATTTAACTCGTGCTCTTACAAGAGGTGATGGTTATTCTGGCGAAGATATTACTCATAATATTAGAACAATTAACGCAATTCCGTTACAGCTAAGAAAAAATGAGAAAAAATTCCCGTCATTTATTGAAATCAGAGGAGAAATTTTTATGCTCAAAGATGAATTTTTAAATTTAAATAAGCTTAGGTCTGAAAAAGATCAGAAATTATTTGCAAACGCGAGAAATGCAGCTGCTGGTAGTGTGCGACAACTAGACCCACAAGTGACAGCAAAAAGAAAACTATCTATATTTTGTTATGAAATTGGTAGTACAGATGATTTAAATATTGGGAAACATTGGGAAATGTTAGATTATATCCGTTCTATTGGGTTACCAGTTAATCCTTTATCTAAAACAGTTCAAGGCTCTGACGAAATAATTAAATATCATAATAATCTTGAACAAAAAAGAGATAATATACCTTATGAAATTGATGGGTCAGTCATTAAAATTGATGATTATCATTTGAGAGAAAGTCTTGGAGAGAGAGCAAGATCACCAAGATGGGCTATAGCGGCAAAGTTTAAGTCAAAACAAGCCGAAACGCAAATATTAGACATAGTATTACAAGTAGGTCGTACGGGCGTTATTACTCCAGTAGCTAAAGTACAAGATGTGGAGATATCAGGAGCAGTTATTACAAGCGCTACTCTTCATAATCAAGACGAGATTGACAAAAAAGATATTAGAATCAATGATTTCATTATTATTGAACGATCTGGGGATGTAATTCCTAAAGTATTAGAGACAATAAAGAAAAAACGACCTACCAATACCAAAAAATTTAATATTTCTAATTTTACATGTCCTTCTTGTGATTCTTCTATAAAACGAACAGAAGATGAAGTAGCATATCGTTGTGTGAATTTACAGTGTAAAGCAAAAATTAAAGGCGCAATTGAACATTTTTGTTCAAAAAATGCAATGAATATTGATGGACTTGGACCACAGATTGTTGATCAATTAATGGATGAAAATTTAATCAAAAATGTAGATGATTTATTCACAATTACTTATTCTGATCTAATATCATTAGATAGATTTCAAGATAAATCAGCAAATAATTTAATTAATTCTATCGAACAATCTAAAGATACCACCTTTCCTAGATTTGTTTTTTCACTTGGAATTCCACATGTAGGCCAACATGTTTCAAAAATCTTAGATTCTTATTGTAATTCTTCAGTTGATAATTTGTCAAAGGTTTCGTTTGAGGAGCTAGAAAATATTGATGGTATTGGTTCAATTGTTGCACAATCAGTCATAGATTTTTTTCAAAACAATAATAATAACACCATTGTAAAAAATTGTTTTACAAAAGGAGTTTCAATCAAAAAAACAATTTTTAATGATTCTTTACAATTTGCAGGAAAAATTTTTGTTATAACTGGCAGTTTTAATAGTTATTCGCGTCTTCAAATTAAAGAATTATTAGAAAGAGAAGGAGGAAGAGTAACCAATAGTATCTCGTCAAAGACCAATTATCTTATTGTTGGAGATAATCCTGGGTCGAAACTAGAAAAAGCTAGAAAAAGCAATGTTACAATTATTAATGAAGACAAATTTAAAACACTATTAGAAAAATAATGTTTAGATATCTTATATTTTTTTTATTAACTATTGTTTTTCCACAAGATACTCTTTTTATTAAATCTTCGGTTGTAGCAAAAGGATTAAACAAACCTCTACTTGTCCGTTTTCACCCTGAAAATAATACAATGTATGTGGTTCAACAAACAGGTGAAATTGTTATTGTTAATAATGAGACGACACCCTCTGAAAATTTATTTTTAGATATCAGCGATAAAATAGCTTTATCTATAATGCCAGGAGATGAGAGAGGCCTCTTGGGCATGGTATTTGATCCAAATTATGTTGAAAATGGATATTTCTACATTTGTTATGTTGATAAGGATAATCACTCTGTTGTTTCTAGAATGAAAGTATCTGAAAATCCATTAATTGTTGATAAAAATTCTGAATTAATCTTAATGCGTTTTGAACAACCATTTAATAATCATAATGGTGGACACCTTGAATTTGGTCCCAAAGATGGTTATTTATACATTGGGTTTGGTGATGGAGGCAGTAGAAGTGATCCCTTTGGAAATGCTCAAAAATTAGACAACCTTTTTGGTACAATATTAAGAATAGATACCAATACTGATTCTGGATATATTATTCCTAAATCGAATCCATTTTATAATGATAAAAACAAAAAAGGAGAAATTTGGTCATATGGTCTAAGAAATCCTTGGCGATTTTCGTTTGATTCTATGAATGGAGATATTTTTATTGGTGATGTTGGACAAGATTTATGGGAAGAAATTGACTATATAAAATCAGGTGTGGGCGGAACAAATTTTGGTTGGAACATTATGGAAGGCAATCATTGTTATCTAGATTCAACATGTGTGTCTAATCAATATACCAATCCTATTTTTGAATATCCAAGCGATGCAAATTATATGAAAAGTTTAGTTGGACGTAAGCAAACAAATGTATTTGGATGTTCAGTGACTGGCGGTTATGTATATAGGGGAAAGAAAATAAATAATTTATATGGAAAATATATTTTTTCTGATTTTTGTACTGGGGAATTATGGGCCTTAGATCATCAAAAAAATATTATTTATGAGATTACTGAATCTGTTTTATCTGATGATAGGCACATGATATCTTCTTTTGGAGAAGATATTTATAAAGAACTTTATATTGTAGATTTCTTAGGCGTAATATATAAAATTGAACAAGGGGAATAATTGTCTGATACGGCTATCAAAATAATAAATTTGCATAAAAAATATGACGATGAAATTTATGCAGTTCAAGGAATTGATTTATCAATTAAAAAAGGAGAATTTTATGGTCTTCTTGGTCCAAATGGTGCAGGTAAATCTACTACTATTAATGCAATTACAAGCCTTGTGAAGCCTACAAAGGGAGATATCAGTGTTTTCAATAAAGATATAGTTTCTGACTTTAGATATACACGATCTAAAATTGGAATTTCTCCCCAAGAAATAAGTAATGACTGGTTTTTCCCAGTAGAACAACTTTTGTATTTCCAAGCAGGTTTCTATGGTATAGAAAGAAAAAATGCCAAAGAAAGAATAGAATATATCTTACATAAAGTTGGTCTATATAATCACAAAAATAAAAAACAGGAACTAGGACTTTTGGGAAACGTCCGCGAAAGTCTGACCATCCCATATAAACCAGGGCCCCTAGCGAATGGGCAAAGGGTTAGGATATAGTAAGAACAATATAGCGTTGAAACAGATAATCTAGAATAAGGGGGTGACTGGCTTCGACGGGGAACAGGAAGTCAACGGTGCGTGTCGAGCTCTCGGAGTCTCGTTAAACCTTCGGGAAAAACACAATTGCCAACGAACCATTGGCTCTCGCAGCTTAATTGACTGCGACGTCTCTCCATTCTTTGTCTGCGAGCGTGGAAGAGGCGCAACCTTAGCAGGCTGGTCCAAGGCTGGTGCTCCAGCGGCTGCGGACGAGACCTTACTGGGCTAGTGGGCATTCTAAGCCGGTCAGTGGGCGTGGACGTACGCGAATCTTAAAACATTGACTACGCACGTAGGACCGTTGTGCTGAATGTCTTCGGACGCGGGTTCAAATCCCGCCACCTCCACCAATTCATTGCCAGAGCAAGTCCGATAACTTACAACGATATGCAC
>LUMK01000142.1_pt1 | contig 17270 bp, 17 predicted proteins | sample 729981 | NCBI WGS metagenome assembly LUMK01 (sample SAMN03860265, study PRJNA289734) | marine metagenome | biome: seawater column; feature: ocean; material: water; isolation source: Red Sea water column Station 22 - depth 200m | place: Saudi Arabia: Red Sea | collected 2011-10-15 | depth 200 m
GTCCAGAATCTGGCCTATTTTCGTTTTGGCTGTTTTGACTTTTTGGATCGTCAACTGGTGGTTGCGCGTTCCGGTTACAGCAAGCAAGGCGGGTTTGAGATCTACCTGGATGACAGCAGCTTGGGAACTGAACTGTGGGATGCGCTGTGGTCGGCAGGTCAGGGTCTCGATGTAATGCCCGGTTGCCCGAACCTGATTGAGCGTATTGAAGGCGGTCTGCTGTCATATGGTAACGAAATGACCCGCAGTAATAATCCGCTCGAGATTAATCTGGATCGGTTCTGTGCGCTTGATGGCCGAATTGACTATATCGGTAGGCCTGCCCTCGAAGATATTTCGCGCAATGGTCCCGCACAGCGCAGTCGGGGCGTGGTGTTTGATGGCGGTCCGTGTCCGGCGTGTGGTTCGCCCTGGCCTGTCTATGCAGCAGGTAGGCCTGTGGGCTATGTGACGTCGGCGATCTGGTCACCCCGACTGAAGCGCAATGTTGCGCTGGGTATGATTCAGACGGGTTTTTGGGCGACTGGCCAGTCGGTTAGCGTACACAGTGCAGACGGGATTGAACGGTCCGGGTCGGTCCAGGCCATGCCACTATGAGAGTTCGGGCCCTGATCCGGAACCGTCGACAATTCATATTTTAGGGCCGGTTGGATCCTTAAGTGGGATGCTTATAATCTTAGCGGAGTTACAACAGGTATTTCACTGATCGAGGATCTGGACGGATGAAGATCGCAGTAGTCGGTACCGGTGCTATGGGTTCGGTTTACGCGGGCTTGCTGGCCGACGCAGGAAATGAAGTCTGGGCAATAGATGTTTGGCAGGCGCATCTGGACGTGATTCGTGAGCAGGGGTTGCGGATCGAGGGTGCGAGCGGTGATCGAACGGTGCACAGTCTGAACGTTGCGCAAAGTCCTGACGCAGCGGGTATCTGTGATCTCGTCATTATCGCCACAAAGGCATCTGGAGTCGGTGCCGCTGCAAAAAGTATTGCGCCTATTGTCGGTGACAGCACACTGGTACTGACGATCCAGAATGGTCTGGGAGCCGGGGAACGTATTGCACAGTATCGTTCAACGGATAATATCCTGTTGGGGGTTGCCGGAGGATTTGGTGCATCGATAAAGGGTCCGGGTCATGTACACCACAATGGTATGGAGCTGATCCGGGTAGGGGAGATGCGGGGTGGTCTTACCGATCGTGTTCAGCGGGTTGCTGCCGTCTGGCAGGAGGCAGGGTTTAAGGTCAAGGCCTTCGAAGACATTAACCAGCTGATCTGGGAAAAATTCATCTGTAATGTGACGTTCAGCGCACCGTGCACAGTATTCGAGCGTACCCTTGGAGAGATTATGAGTGATCCCTTCTCGTGGCAGATTGCGCGAGGCTGTGCTCTCGAGGCATACGACACTGCACGAGCGAAAGAGATCCAGCTTTCATTCACTGATGCGGAGAAATATGTCCTCGAATTTGGCAGTAAGATGCCGGACGCGCGGCCATCAATGCTGCTGGATCATCTTGCCCGGCGCCCTTCGGAAATTGATGCCATAGACGGCATGGTGCCAGTCGTTGCTGTTGCTGTCGGAACACGAGCGCCCTACAACGAGGTCGTTACTGCGATCGTCAAATCCCGGGAATCAGCATTTTAGTTCTGGCGTGAATAGGTGCTGGTGAATATGGCATTCAATGGGCACTGGGTACGATGCTCGGCAGCAGTTCACTGATCTGACCGCGCAGTACGGCATCTGCGATCCCATCCAAATCGGTGGGGCCACCGTTGATGATTATGATTCGGGCACCAGATTGTTTTGCGATGGGCACTACGCTTGCCGCCGGGTAAACCGACAGTGTCGATCCCACAGCGAGCAGCAGGTCGCACTGTTTCGCGGCACTTTCCGATCGGACTAAATCTTCTGGCACCAGATTCTGACCGAATGAGATGGTGGCTGATTTCAGAATTCCGCTGCAGTCCGGGCACGAAGGATCGTCCTCACCACAACGTAGACGCTCCAGTACGATGCTCATGTCCACGAGGTAAGTACAGGACATGCACCGCACCTTGCGGACGGTTCCATGGATCTCGACAACAACATCAGGGCTGTTTCCTGCCAGTTGGTGTAAGCCATCGATATTCTGAGTGATCAATGTATGGAGCTTACCGAGTTGTTCAAGTCGGGCGAGAGCGTGGTGACCAGCACCTGGCCGGGCCTGCCAAACAGGTGAATCGAGTCGAGCCTGCCACGCCTTTTTGCGGATCGCCGGGTCAGCCAGGTAATGGCGAATGTCCGAAAGTTTCTCAGCATCCGGGTCTTTGGTCCAAACCCCTTGGGGTCCGCGAAAATCCGGAATACCTGAGTCCGTAGAAATACCGGCGCCTGTCAGCACGACCACACGTTCGGCATCGTTGAGCCATTGCTTTGAGAGTTTGTGGGTTTGCGCGGCGTCGGTCATCGTGTGTCGCGGAACGTAATGGTCCACGGGGAAACAACCGTGGAAACGGAGAATCGTTAAGAATATGCCAAGGAGTTTAGGAGGCCAAGGTGTTGTAATGCAATGCCAGCTGTTCGTGCACCGTTAAATGTCTGCGATAATGGCATTGCTGTTTTCGCTGGTTAACGATCAGTATCAAGGGTGCGAGTTGCATTTATGCTTTACATTCTCCACGAGAACGACCAATGGCTTGCGCCCTTCCGTGAGACTTTTGCTGAAATGGGTCTGCCATTTACCGAATGGCACATGGCTTCTTTTCTGCCTGATCTCGCAGCCGAGCCGCCACGGGGCATTTTTTATGTTCGTATGAGCGCTTCTGCGCATACCCGTGGTCACTCGGGGGTACCTGAGCTTACGGCTGGTGTGCTGTGCTGGCTTGAACGCCACGGGCGGCGTGTTATTAACGGCAGTGCAGCGCTGGATCTTGAACTCAGTAAAATGCGGCAATACCAGGCGTTGATGGCGCACAAACTCCCCGTACCATTGACTTATGCCGCGCGCAGCCCAGAACAGTTACTTGGCCTGGCCAGGAACATGCCTTGTCCGTTTGTAACCAAGCACAATCGCGCGGGCATGGGGTTGGGCGTTGAACGGTTCGATAGTTTCGATGCATTTGAAATCCGGCTAGATGTCCTGGCCGAAACCCCACCAGTTGATGGCGTCACTCTACTTCAGGTCTATATCGACAGCCCTGAACCTTTTATTACCCGCTGTGAGTTTATTGGAGGTAAATTCGTTTACGCACTTCGTGTCGATACCTCGGGAGGTTTTGAGCTGTGTCCGGCGGACAATTGCTCTGTGCCCGATCAACTCAATTCATCTGAAACAAAGATGCTGCGTTTCGAGATAATTACGGACTACGTGGATCCGATTATTTCCCGCTATGAAGACTTTTTACGTGAGCAACAGATTGACATCGCCGGGATCGAGTTCATCATCGATCGTGCCGGGTGCAAGTGGACCTATGATGTAAACGTCAATACCAACTACAACGTGGAAGCTGAACTGCGCGCAGGTGTAAATGCACATGTCCGATTGGTCCAGTACCTGAAGAAAGAACTGGCACGATGTTGATCCAGGTTTCAGATCGACTACACTTCGCCGCTTGATTCAGATTACCCCCGGTTTTTTAGGTAACATGGCACAAGAGATACTTATTATTGTTCATCAGGAAACATCTAACCCAGGTCTGGTTGGCGACGGATTAGCCAGTCGGGGATATACACTGGATAGACGGTGTCCGTGTATAGGGGATGCTCTGCCGGCTGAACTGTCTCGATACGATGGGGTCGTGGTGTTCGGTGGGCCACAGAGTGCGAACGATGACCACATTCCGGGCATTCGTGCAGAACTGGATTGGCTGGAGGTGACAGTTCTTCCGACGGACATACCGGTACTGGGGATCTGTCTGGGTGCACAGCAAATAGCACGCGTTATGGGTGCAAGGGTTGCGCCCCATCCAAAGGGTGTTGTTGAGATTGGTTACTGGGAAGTGTCACCGACCGAGGCCGGTCAGGTATTTCTTCCCGTGCCGACGATGTTTTATCAATGGCACGCCGAGACATTTGAAATTCCAGCCGGTGCGATCCACCTCGCTGGCAGCAGTTCTTTTCCAGGACAGGCATTTGTCTACAACAACTGCATATTCGGAATTGAGTTTCACCCAGAAATGACGCGACAGATGATAGACCGTTGGTGCAGTTCCGAAACCGGTAGCTCGAAACTCTCATTATGTGGTGCGCAAGATCATAAAGAGCAGTTGAAAAACCATGACCTTTTTGCCAGTGCCAGCAAAAGTTGGCTGGATCAGTTTCTGGATGGCCCGTTTCTCACGGGGTCGAACATCACAAGCTAAATCTGGAAGACATCACTCAACGTTACGATCCCTGGTAACCCAATGATGCCGATCCTGATTTAAGAAATATCAGGATAATCGGTGCGGACTGACTGAATAATGTCCAACTTTTTCCGCTACCTACCGTTTGCTGGGTTCTTTTTTGTTTGTGCAAGTGCGCGTGCGGTGCTGCTTTCGGTGCTGCCGCTAAAGGCTCTGTCGCTCATGGGTAACGCTCAGCTTGTGAGTGTGCTGTTTTTTATGGTCAGTGCTTGTGGCGTCGCTGTTAGCCTGAGTGTTCCAATGATTCTTCAGAGAACAGGACTACACCGTTGCTTTCTCCTCAGCGTTTTTGCGATGGTAGCTTCAGTCGTTCTTTTATGGACCGAGGCAGTGTGGAGTTTCGCTGCGGGTATGGTACTGCACGTATTTGGTGTTACTTCGATGGAAGTGGTACTTAGTCTTTATGTCATGCAGCGCATACCGCGGCGTCAACTGCCTGAATTTGAGCCGCTGCGTATGGTGTCTGCGATTGTTGCGCTTTCAATCGGACCGTGGCTAGGCGTTTATCGACTCGCTCCAGTTGGTGGATGATGTTTATTATTTACACACCGATTTATGCCCGCGAGTCGGGACTGGGAGAGTTAATGGGCGCAGCAATTGTCTCCATCGGATCAGCGTGGACATTAACGCTGCCTTTTTGGGGTTGGTTTGCTCGCCGGTATTCGCTGCGCCGGCTGATGTACATGGGGTTTACTGTGGCCGCAGGGATGAGTCTGTTGGTTTTTGCAGTATCCGGCACGCCAACAGTGGCTATTGTTTTACTTGCATTCGCGGCACTGGGTGCGACGATGCTCGATGGGTCAGGTCACGTGCTTTTTCTCCGTGCAGTTCATCCACTTGAGCGTTCTGAAATGACCGGTGTATTTCAGACCTATCGCGATGTCGCTAACCTTGCTGTTCCCGGATTCTTTGCAGTCTTGCTTAAGTTCTTCGCCTTGCCGGTTATTTTTGTAGGTGCAGCTGGCTGGATGCTGGTCGGTACTTTTTTTTCACGCTACATACCGAAGCGGATGTAGCACATCATCGCAATTTGTGTGATGTGGAGTTACCAACTTCAACCTGGATTTTGGCGACCTGACTGTACACATTGCTGTTCAAGGACAAGGTCTGCCAGAATGTCAGAAAATCGGAGGAGAAGAGAAGGCAATGATTGAAGTCACAAACGTAGATCATCTAGGTATTCGAGTCACCAATGAGACTGGCTCAATCGCATTTTATGAGCAGCTCGGTTTCAAGGTAGAGCGCCGGGCAGACGGCGATAGCGTGACAATACTTCGAAACAGCCACGGTATAGAACTCAATCTGGTCTACAACGGTGTGGATTTGACCGGCGGCAAGAACATTCTCATGGATGTGCCTGAGAAGCATACGGGTTATACCCATATGGCACTCAATGTGGGGTCGATCAGCAAAGCGCTTTATGCGCTCAAAGAACAAAATATTGCGATCAGTCAGGGGCCCGTGTCGTTTGGTCGTAGCGATGCCGCGTCTGTCTTTATTCGTGACCCCGATCGAAATGTCATTGAGCTGCGCGGCAATATCGCACCAGGTGAGCAGATCGAAGGACTCGAGCGCTACGATCCAGATGCCTGATTGATTCACCCTGCTTTGTCACAGTATTGCGGTTTAGAGTCGCCACAGTACTGTCTGAGATAAGCAACAAGCTTTTTACACAGAGGATTTGAGAATGGAAGACTACGTAACATTGGAAAGGTCTGACGATGTCATGATCGTTCGCTTTGATCGTAAGGGTGCGCTCAATGCGTTTGATCAGAAAATGATCACGGAGTTGACCGATACTGCAAAACTTCTTGCAGAAGATCTGACCCTCAGAAGTGTGGTGCTGACTGGTGCAAGCGCCGCATTCTCATCAGGTATTGATCTGAAAGATGCGCAGAACTGGGAACTCGAGGCAATGAGCGACCTTGAGATTCGGAGACGGTTCTATCGTGGTGTACGGCTGTGTCAGGCCTGGGAGGATCTGCCTCAAATTACCATTGCCGCAGCTGAGGGCATGATGGTTGGTGCGGGTTGTGCACTGGGTCTTGCCTGTGATTGGCGTGTACTGGCGAGCGATGCTTACCTCGTCGGATCAGGCGCTTGACTGGGGGCTTGTCAGTCGATTGGCGGAACCCGGTAAATCAGTCGAGGTCGCACTCGGGCTGGCGCAACGGTGTGCTACCAATCCGCCGATAGCCTCCGCTATGGTCAAAGAAGCCGTTAACGCTATTGCCGGCGCACTGCATAAGGTCGGTAGTTACGCTGATGCGGATCAGAGTCAGTTAAGCGGTACAAATCAGACTGCAGCTGCAGCCAGGAGGCGGTTCGCGGACAAAAAATAGCAGTTCTCCTCAATTCTTCAGATTCAACTGGCAATGATCCCACTACCGGAAGGCCTTCGTTCCCGTCAAGTCGACAACGGCAACGGTCTGAACATGCATGTGCTCGAGGCTGGTTTTGAAACAACAGACCGTCCGTGTGTCATGTTGCTGCACGGTTTTCCTGAACTGGCCTATAGTTGGCGGAAGGTGATGCCCATACTCGCACAGGCCGGTTATTACGTGGTAGCACCAGACCAGCGCGGGTACGGCGAGACACTGGGCTGGGAAGCCGACTACGACGCTGACGTGCGTGCTTTCGGGATGCTCAATCTTGTCCGTGATGTACTGGGGCTTGTATGGGCGCTGGACATCGGCAGAGTTGCTACGATCGTCGGCCACGATTTTGGTTCACCCGTTGCCGCGTACTGTGCTTTGCTGCGCCCCGATGTATTTTGTTCGGTCGCGATGATGAGTGCACCGTTTGCCGGTCCACCCCGTGTCTCCAGCAACTCAGGTACCCTGATCCACGACCAGCTAGCAACCCTTCAAAGGCCGCGCAAGCACTACCAGTGGTACTACTCGACTGCCGAGGCTAACGCTGACATGCACGCCTGTGCTCAGGGTGTACACGACTTTCTGAGGGCTTATTTTCACTATAAGAGTGCTGACTGGCCCGACAACAGGCCGTATCCGCTGGCAGCCTGGTCAGCTGAGGAACTGGCGAAGATGCCGACCTACTACATCATGGATCTTGATCAGAATATGGCCGAGACCGTCGCGCCGTACATGCCAGGCCGTAGCCAGATAGCACGATGCGAATGGCTGACTGACCAGGAGTTGCTGGTTTACAGCGGTGCCTTTGCTAAGACTGGCTTTCAGGGTGGTCTGAACTGGTATCGATGTGCTACCTCCGGGGCCTACCAGCGGGAGCTGATGTTGTTTGCCGGCCAGCGTATCGATGTGCCAGCCTGCTTTATTGCGGGCAGCAGTGACTGGGGGGTTTACCAGAAACCGGGTGACTTCGAAAAGTTCAAGGCGGGTGTCTGTTCGCAGGTGCCAGGTGTTCATTTGATCAGAGGCGCGGGTCACTGGGTCCAGCAGGAGCAACCCGCCGGGGTGGGCCGTTTGCTGCTCGAGTTTCTTGAAGCACACGGACACGCTGATCAATGAAGTCTCTGTTGGCTGACGGCACACAAATGGCGCTGATAACGGGGCTCAAGGTTTTACTGCTCGCGAGATGGCAACTTTGAAAGTCGCCGTAATCGGAGCCGGTGCCGCGGGCCTAGTCGCGGCAAGCGAACTTTCAAAAGCCGGTCACGAGGTCAGCATATTTGAGCAGTCGTCCCGGCTAGGGGGTATCTGGATATATCAGGCCGCATCAGAGCCTGATCCATTAGGACAGACCGGTCCGCGATTGCATGCATCTATGCATGCATCGCTGCGCACCAATTTGCCGCGTGACTTGATGGCATTTTTCGATTTTCCGTTTGATTCGTCAGGTGGTGGTGTCGATGGGTGGCCCCGCTATCCGGGTCACGCACAGGTGCTGTGTTACCTGGAAGGATTTGCAGATGCATTCTCGATACGACGTCTGATTCGATTCAACACTAAAGTGGTGCAGGCGGTGCATGAAGACCGGTGGCTGTTGACAATAGATGGTGAGAACGGTTCGGTCACTGAGGTATTCGATGCATTGACGGTCTGTAACGGGCACTATAGCGAGCCGCGGGTCCCTGACATTCCAGGATTAGATCATTTCCCCGCCCACTGTGTGCACAGTCATAACTACCGGTCGCCCGATGGATTTGCCGGAATGCAGGTCGCAATAGTCGGTACTGCGTCATCTGGCGCAGACCTGAGTCAAGAGATCGCGGTTGCTGCCGAACGGGTCTATTGGTGTGGCAGTGACAAGCTAGTCCGCTCAAAAAAGACAGAACACCTGAAAAATGTTACTTCGAGTGGGCCCATCAGGCGCCTGATGGATGACGGCCGAATAGAACTTGAGGATCAGACGCTTATTGGGCCTGTTGATAGCCTCGTGTTTGCGACGGGTTACCATTATCGCTTTCGGTTTTTATCCGAGGATCTGATCCGGGTCAGAGATAACTGGGTCACACCACTGTATCAGGATCTGCTCTGCATCACGCACCCGACACTGGCACTGATCGGACTGCCGTTTAAAATCATACCGTTCCCTATTTTTCAGATCCAGGCACGATGGTTTGCCCGAATGTTGGATGGCGAATTCGAGCTACCGAGTGTTTCTCGGATGCACGACGTGAAGGATATACGTGCCGAACAACTCCGGTCAGCCGGTGTTCTCCAGAGAAATTTTCATGCACTTGATGACGAACAATACAACTACTATGACCGTTTGGCCCAGGAATGTGGGGACCCACCCCTACCGGAATGGTACCGCGAACTCGGGCAGGCAGCTCGCCGGCATGTTGAACGCTGGCCGGGCTGTTTTCGTGACCAATTTCTGGACGTGCACGGGGCACCTACACGTTATCCGCAATCGTAGTCGCGACACTGGCTTTAATCGTGGATTCCAGATAGATCGAGTCGGGTGCAGTGTTACCATAGTTGACAACCTCTAAATAGACAGACCCGGTGTCCTGGGGGCTGACTGAATATTGAGAATCCTGTGCCAACCTCGACAACTGTGATCATGCACGCCGACATGGATGCGTTCTATGCCTCTGTCGAACAGCGCGATCACCCGGAATTCCGCGGTAAACCCCTTGCGGTAGGGGGCAGCAGCGCGCGTGGCGTGGTCGCAGCAGCCAGCTATGAGGCGAGGCAATTCGGTGTGCATTCAGCTATGCCTTCTTTTGAGGCGCGTCGCAAGTGCCCGGACCTGGTTTTTGTGAAAGGAAATATGCCGCTGTATAGCCGGGAATCCCGGCGGGTATTCGAAATATTCAAGGAATTTTCACCCCTGGTCGAGCGGCTGTCGCTGGATGAAGCATTTATTGATCTGACAGGGACTGAGCGGTTGTTGGGTGATCCCGCAACGGCGGGTGAGAATCTCCGGCGCCGTATTCATTCAGAGCTGGGCCTACCGGTGTCAGTGGGTATTGGGCCGATCAAGATGGTGGCCAAGATTGCGAGTCAGGTTGCTAAGCCTGACGGGTTGAAGTGGGTGAAGGAGTGCGATGTCAGGTCCTTTCTCGACCCTCTGCCGGTCAGCCGAATCTGGGGTGTCGGTCCGGTTTCTGCCGAGCGGCTCGAGGCGGCAGGGTTCCACACACTGGGTGATCTTGCCCGAACCTCAGATACAGTTCTGCGGGGGCAGTTGGGTGACTGGGGTGTAGAAGTTGCACAACTTGCACGGGGAGAGGACATTCGTGATGTAGAGCCCTATCGAGATGCCGTCTCCTACGGTGAAGAGCATACGTTTGCTAAGGACATTGCGGATCATACTCTGCTCGAGTCGATGATTCGCACGCATGCTGAGTCGGTCGCCCGCCGATTAAGGCGTGACGGCATTCGTGCACGAACGGTGGTTCTCAAGTGGAAAGAAGGTCGGCGGACAGCACCTGGTCCACGCGGATACCCGCTTCGCAGTCGACGCGTGACCCTGTCCGACCCCGTTGATGACGGGCAGGCCATCGCAATGGCCGCCTGCGGTCTATTGCAGCGTTCGGGTCCGACAGTACCCATCCGTTTAATCGGTGTTGGCTGCACCAACCTTGAAGTCGCTACGGTCAGCCAGGTACAGTTGTTTTCTGAAGGATCCACACAGCGCAGGAAGAACCTGAATCAGGCGATTGACCGCATTGAAGACCGCTATGGTCAGGGTACCCTGACCAGGGCTGGACAAAAGATCGTAAGGCGGGCCGGGCTTTCCATGCAGGTGAAGCGTGGCGAAAAAGATCAAGATTGACCGACCGCGTCCACGAATTCGTAGGGCTGAAACATGTGGTCGCCACATCTTTGAATTGGAGTCAGTCCTGGTGTTAACCTATGATTAGGCATATACACGCCACGACAAGGCACGATGTGAAATTAAAGCGAGAGGTAGACTGATGCGTTTACAGAGCAAGGTAGCGGTTATTACAGGGGCAGCGTCTGGATTTGGGGCAGGGACTGCACGTCTTTTTGCGACAGAAGGTGCGGCGGTGGTGGTTGCGGATATCAGTGACGAGGGAGGTGAATCAGTGGCTGACTCGATCAATTCAGCTGGTGGTAAGGCCGTGTATGTCCATGCTGATGTCACCTCCAGGGACGATACTCGGAACATGATAGACGCCGCTGAGAAACTGGGTGGTCGGCTCGATATCCTGATCAACAATGCCGGTTATTCGCACCCGAATAAGGATTTCGCAACGGTCACGGATCACGAGTTTGACCGTGTTTATGATGTCAATGTCAAAGCAGTTTTCATAGCAATTCAGGAAGCACTACCGGTTTTCCGCCGGAATGGGGGTGGCTGTATTATCAACACCTCTTCTACAGCAGCACTGAGGCCGCGTCCTGGACTTGCCGTCTACTGCAGTTCAAAAGGCGCAGTCAGCAATCTGACAAAGGCCCTCGCTGTCGAGTTGGCGCCGGATAAGATCAGGGTCAATGCGATTTGTCCGGTGATCGGTGAAACCGGCATGCTCGAGACGTTTATGGGTGTTCCGGATACGCCTGAAAATAGAAAAAAATTCGAGGCGACGATCCCATTAGGTCGTTTCTCCACAGCCAATGATATTGCACAGACCATGCTTTTCCTTTCATCAGACGACGCAGAGTTTCTGACTGGTGTAGCCCTCGAGGTTGACGGCGGGCGATGTGTGTGAACAAATTCATAATTTTCAGACAGACATATACTTATGGTTCACATATGTCTTTAACAACAATCACTGTCGACTTGGATAAGGAGGACGCATGTCTGCAATAGATGACCGTCTGGCGGAACTTTCAATTGAACTGCCGGAACCCCCGGCACCTCTGGGTAATTATGTCGGTGCCCATACGGTTGGTAATTTGGTGTACTTGTCGGGCCACGGTACCAACAAACCAGATGGATCTTTCATAGTCGGTAAGGTACCCACAGTATGTTCGGAGGAAGAGGCTTATCAGGCGGCCCGCTTAGTGGGCATGAACCTGCTGGCGACCTTGAAAAACCATATTGGAGATCTTGATCGTGTACAGCGTGTGATCAAGGTGCTGGGAATGGTCAACGCTGAGCCGGGATTCGAAAACCATCCCAGCATCATCAATGGTTTCTCCGATCTTATGGTAGAGGTGTTCGGCGATGCGGGACGAGCTGCCCGCTCAGCTGTCGGTATGAGTTCATTGCCGATGAATATTCCGGTTGAAGTCGAGATGATTGTCGAGATTCGTTGAGTTAAAGCCTATTAAACTAAATTGTTGGCCGGGTGCCCGCTTTACCAGGTGGATCAAGCCGTACCGGACCGGTGATGGGCGGTCGCTGCTTCGTCGAGGTGCAGCGTATCCGTAATAACCACACCGTAATCATTTAGGGCTGTATCAATAGAAATCAGTCCATCGCGGACATCTTCAAGTACCTGCCGCATGTCGCGTTCCAGGGGATCGCCATAGCCGCCGCCGGCAGGCCCAACACAGATAAAACTGTCCCCGGCATTGGCCGAGGTATGTGGCATTTTTGAAGGCAAAGATTCAGACTCACCTGTCGCATGCCTTAGCGTCAGGCCTGCAGTATGACCATCTGAGCCACCCTGAAAACCCCACGGGCGGTATTTGTGGCCTTCGCCTTCGATTGAGCCACCACCGTCTTTGAGATACGTAAACTCCCGGATAGAGCCGAGTCCACCTCGCCATTTGCCGGCACCGCATACATCTTCGCGAAGTTCATAACGAGAAACGCGTAGCGGCAGGTGAGATTCAATATCTTCTATCGGGTTGTTGCGGGTATTGGCATACAGCGTGTCGACAGCATCCATCCCATCCATGCCTTCCCGACCGCCATAACTGCCTTCACAGATTTCCATGTGCACCCAGTAGTCATCGCCATCCAATCCCGAAAACGCGATAACTCTGAGGTTTCCAATACCAGCGGAAACCTGCGCAGGGACGGCCTGGCCCAGCGCCTTCATGACAGTATCCGCGAGTTGGTTGCCGGGGCAAAAACGCGCGATCGTGGGCGCCGGGAATATCGGGTTTGCAAGACATCCCTCCGGTGCGATGATCTTGATAGGCCGGCACAGACCATCATTAACCGGAATATGTCCATGTACAGCGGTATCCAGCAGTACGGAACGGATCGTCAGCCAGACCGCAATGTCTACGGTACCTACAAAGGGCATGTTGATCGGCCTGTCGGCGACCTGGTCGGCGGTTCCTGTGAGGTCGACGGTCATTGCATCATCGACTACGGTGATCGTGGCGACAATTGGGAGGTCTTTTTTAGTCGTGTCGTTGCTGTCCAGGAATCCATCAATGTAGGTGGTTGCCTGGTAGGTGCCGTCCGGCACTTTGGCGATTGCTGAGCGCATGAGGCGCTCTGCATGATTCATAACCTGGTCGCAGGCACGTTCGAGGGTATCTGCACCATAGCGCTGGACCAGTGCAAGAAACCGCTGGGCACCGATCTGGGACGCTGCGACCTGCGCTTCCATGTCACCAACCACCAGATCTGATGCGCGGATGTTGTCACGCAGCATGTGCCAAACAGCATCCACTTTCCGACCTTCGTCGTAGACTTTTATGGCTTTGAACTGAAGTCCCTCGGCATAGGCATCGATAGCGTCCACGATACCGCAGCTGCCCGGCGACAGGGCTCCAATATCCAGATGATGAGCTGTGGTGACCGAATAACCAATAAGGCTGTCATCGTCGAATACTGGCACGATAAAACCCACATCCGGTCCATGGCTGGCACCACCATAGGCGTCGTTGTGCATGATGACGTCGCCGGGTCGAATCGTGTCTCCCCGGTCTTCTAGAGTCTTAAGCATCCCCCGTACATAACCCGGAATCGGGCCAGACTGCAGAGGCGTTGACTGTGTAGATTCGGCAAGCCCACGACCACGAGCATCAACCAGTCCTGCACCGAAATCCTCAGATTCACGGATGATCGATGAGTACGACATGCGCATCAGTTTGTAGCCCATTTCGACTGCAATATTTTCCAGTGCGCCCTGAATGACGCTTGCGGTTACCGGATCGATATCCAGTTGCAGTTCTGCCGTCGCCGTGTCGTTCATGCTTGTTCTCCGATGCTGATAATCATATTGCCTGCCATGTCCGAAACAAATTCATTTGCAGGAGGTACAACAGTAGTGGAATCCTGCTGGATGATGATTGCAGGACCTGCAATTGGTTGTTCCCAAGGTAACATTTCTCTCTGATAGAACGTCGTGTCAAATTCCTCGAGTTGATTGCCGACCCGAAACATGCAGGCACCGGTCTTGATCAGTGCTGATTCCCTGGAACCTGCATCGATACTTTCAGGCTGTCGAATTTTCGGCATCTGTCCGATACCGGTTACCCGCGCGTTCACAATCTCAATCGCACTATCAGGAAAGTCGTGACCGTATTCGGCTCTGTGCTGGTCGTGGAACCGATCGAAAATAGCCATCAGGCTGTCATCGTCCAGTAATCCGTTGGGAAAAGTGATCCGGAGTTCGTACCCCTGTCCGACATAGCGCAGGTCACCTGAGCGGAGGAAGTTGATGGCCGATCGGTCCAGGCCGTCGGTCATAAACTGGTCGGTCAGTTCCTCTTCCATCGCTGCAAGATCACTGTTGAGTCGTGGAACATCGGTCGCATCACTGACCTGAAACTCTGTGCGTATTGTGTCGTATTTAAGATCTGTTGTGAGCAGCCCCACTGCCGACGCAATGCCAGGGTATGGCGGAATGATCACTTCTGACATGCCCAGTTCACGGGCAACATCCACTGCATGCAGTGGGCCGGCACCGCCAAACGCAACGAGAGTGAAATCTCTCGGGTCGATTCCCTTCTGTACGGTACGGGACCGAATGGCGTTTGCCATGTTTGCGGTAACCAGTGTTAGGATGCCGTCTGCAGTAGTCGGTACGTCCAGTCCCAGGGCTGATGCTAGGTCAGTAATCGCGCGTTCAGCCGCCTGTTCATCGAGCGACATTTCCCCGCCGAGAAAATAATCTTTATCCAGTCTGCCAAGCACAACGTTGGCGTCTGTCACGGTGGGTTGCTGACCACCCTGGCCATAGGCTGCCGGACCGGGTATTGCTCCTGCACTTCGGGGGCCGACTCGAAAACCACCGCCTGGGTCAGCATAAGCAATAGAACCACCACCTGCACCGATCGTATGGATATCAATCATGGAGACCAGTAGCGGGTAACCTGCGATCCACGTATCACGGGCTGAGGCCTGGGCAAAGGTTCCATCGCTGACGATTCCGATGTCGGCGGATGTGCCACCCATGTCAAAAGTGATCAGCTTGGTCCGGTTCGAAAGCTCACCGGTCCAGGCGCCACCGAGTACGCCGGCCGCTGGTCCGGAAAGCAGTGTCATGACGGGCCGCTCAGAAACCATCTTGGCTGTCGCGACACCACCGTTGGAACTCATTACGTGGAGGTCTGCGTCTATGCCATCATCCCCAATTCGTGTGGCGAGGTGATTTACATAGTCTCTGACTTTGGGTCCGATAAAGGCATTCATGGTGGCCGTAGTGAAACGTTCGAACTCCCGGAACTGGGGAGACACCGACGAGGAAGTCGTCACAAAGCATTCAGGATATTGTTCCTCGATAAGTTGGCGCGCACGATCCTCATGTGCCGGGTTGAGATAGGAGAAAAGAAAGCACACGGCAATCGATTCAATACCGGCGTTTTTCAGTTCTTCTATCGCAGTGCGAACTTCATCTTCATTCAGTTCAGTAAGGACTTCACCGGTTGGTGGTGCAATCCGTTCAGAGGCGGTCAATCTGTGTTGGCGACGGACCAAAGCCCGATCCTGCCAGGGGACTTCCTGCATAATCGAGTAGTGTTCAGGGCGTTGGTGGCGACCGATGTGAAGGATGTCACGGTAGTTTTTTGTGGTGATCATCCCCGTCTTAGCGCCATCGTGCTGCAGAATAGCGTTGGTCGCGATCGTGGTACCGTGCAGCAGATGATCGATTTCTGTCGGGGCTACAGCGTGTCTCTCACACAACCCGTGTATTGCGGCGCTGACACCGTCTGAGGGGTCGTCGGGTGTGGTTGGCACTTTGTGTATTTCAGTGCGTCCAGACTCCGTGTCGGCAAAAATCATGTACTGTCTCCTTGGCTGAATCACCCAACCTCGTTAAACAAGGTCATCTAAGTCTGAAAAGTTTGTATTTTGTGGGTTTGACGAGTGAGATTAGGCGTCGAACCTATCGCGACTCCACACATACGCCCACGGTAACACCAGCACCTTACTGTGACAAATCGCGCTACGTCAAGATTGTGCGGCCGCGGGGATGATCCGTCCTTCAGGTGCGATTCTGGGGCTGCACGATGAGACCGTAGTTTTCAGGCTCTCGATGCAGTGCAAAATTGAAGATGTTGTTCTGGATGGTTTGGCACAGGTCGAGGTCACAATCCCAGGTAATGAGTTCGTCGGCCAGTGTTTCACAGCGGGCCACAATTTCTCCGGAGGGCGCGACGATACAGCTGCCCCCGATCATGTCGCAGTTTTCTTCGCAGCCTGCTTTGGCCGCAGCCGCAACCCAGGTACCGTTCTGGTAGGCCCCGGCCTGAAGTGAGAGGTGATTGTGAAAGTCCTGCAGGTGATCGAGTTCGGGTGCGCGGGGATAGTGGACGGGTGTGTTGTAACCCACAAGGACCAATTCGACGCCCTGCAAGCCCAGCATTCTGTACGTCTCTGGCCAGCGGCGGTCGTTACAGATACACATCCCCAGTGTCGTGTTCAGTGTATTGAATACCGGAAACCCCAAATCACCGGTCTCGAAGTAGCGCTTTTCCAGATGTTGAAAGGGGAAGTCGGGTTCATGCTCGCGATGTCCCGGGAGGTGAATCTTGCGATACTTCCCCACGATCTCGCCGGCTTGGTCAACGAGTATCGAGGTGTTGAACCGCCTGGTCGTATGGTTGTCGCTAATCAGTTCAGCATAACCGAGATAAAAAGCAATTCCAGCGCGTGCGGCAGCGTCGAATAGCGGCTCGGTGTCAGCGTTGGGCATGTCTGTTTCGAAAAACGCATCGACATCTGCCTGATTTTCAAAATACCAGCGTGGAAAGAATGTCGTCAGTGCCAGTTCTGGGAATACCACTAATTTTGATCCAGCATCCTCCGCCTTTTGCAACAAGGTAATCATGCGCTTTACGGCTGATGTACGGGGTTCGTCACGGGCGATCGGGCCCAGTTGAGCAACAGCGAGAGGTAGTGAGCGAGTCATTGATTTAGCCTGATAGTTCCAATAATACCTTCATCAGAACATCCATACCGGCAGCAATGTCCTGTTCAGAAGAAAATTCATTTATGTTGTGACTGATACCCTGTGTTGATGGGATAAAGATCATGCCGGTCGGGCAGTTTGGAGCGAACATCTGGGCGTCATGTCCAGCACCGGATGGAAGTCTCCTATAAGTGTGGTTTGAGGAAGCGGCAGCCTTTTCTACCA
>LUMK01000186.1_pt1 | contig 17253 bp, 16 predicted proteins | sample 729981 | NCBI WGS metagenome assembly LUMK01 (sample SAMN03860265, study PRJNA289734) | marine metagenome | biome: seawater column; feature: ocean; material: water; isolation source: Red Sea water column Station 22 - depth 200m | place: Saudi Arabia: Red Sea | collected 2011-10-15 | depth 200 m
AAGTAGGTGTTTCACTTAGTTTCCTAATTGGTTAGTTTAGGAGAACCTTACATATACCAAAATTTGAGGTATTTTACAAGAATGCGAAGGTGTTATTGAAAAAGTTTGGGAATGAGTGTATATTTATAAGTCAATTTCAATCATAACTGTGACCCAAATTTAGATTTGGTGGGGTTTTGGGGTGAGAATTTGAGAAATTTACTCGAACTATCTGGAATGATTTAAATAGTTTGTGTTTTAACCAGAATTGGAATTTCATCAATAATATCAGTTATGCCGAGGTGGTGAAATTGGTAGACACATCAGACTCAAAATCTGACGACCGTGAGGTTGTGGGGGTTCGAGTCCCCCTCTCGGCACCAGTTATCTTCAATTGTGAATTCGACTGCAGTACGGCATTTAAAATAATTACTGTTTGAAATGCCTTGCGGAAAATGAATTTACCTCTTCTTTTCGGGGTGTAGCGCAGTCCGGTAGCGCGCCTGCTTTGGGAGCAGGATGTCGGGAGTTCGAATCTCTCCACCCCGACCATCAAGATGAACTATAGTTTCAGAACATCTTGTAATCATTAACCTTTCTAAAACCACCTTTCCAAAAATCAACACCTTAATGAAGCCAAAAGTTTGTGTTGGTCACAGTTTTAGTTCCACCTTCGTGTTAGTGCCCAATCGTTTAAAATAGTAAAAAAGGCGATTATCTCAAAGCACAGTATTTTCCAATTACAACTGAAGCAAGACAAAACTCAAAACAGTTATCCATTTGCTCAAGAAGGCTTGGACTTCCAATTATTAGAAGTCCAGCTGAATGGGGAATTTTGAAGAAGAAAATTAATGTTTTATACAGAATTTACTATCCCGGACTGGCCGCTGTATTACAGAAAGTAGAATAATTTTCCTTCCATATTTCTTCAGACTGTACAAGTCATATCCTGTCCACAGCACAATGGAGACTTTATTTTCCCATGTTCATTTGGACATTTAGAAATCTGCACTTCTGACCCATCATCTAAAGTCAGCATATCATTTTCCAGTGGGGCATCACATTTTCCACATGTTGCATTTACTGACATGCCACATTTGCTGCATTCATAAGTTGCCATATTTTCCTTTCATGCTATTTAGAAATTTTAACTGGTTCGTCGTCAATACTATAATAGAATTATAGAATTTGAAACATTAAACACCAGCCAATCTCCTCTCTGACTATAATTACCAATGGACCGGAAGAATGTACAGATTAAAGGCTTTCCCTGACTGCATGAAAACGAATGGTTCATGATGAGAAAAAAAGAATGTGAATAAAAAACCATGCACAATTTTTGAGTTTTTCAAAAAATAATTGTTCAAAACAAAATTTTTCTTGACCTCCGGTTAGAGGGTCGGATACATTGGTATATGAAAGTGAATTGATACAACTCCCCCCTCTAATTTTTTCAATGGATTGATATGAAAAGTTTACTGATTGCAATACATGCTTTATTAATTATTTTTTTAGTTGGCTGCTCAAATAAAGGTGTTTATATCGGTGAACTTAAAGATGGGAAACCACACGGCCAGGGAATAAGTACCTGGGAAAACGGTGTTCAGTATGTTGGTGAATGGAAAGACGGGAAAAGGCATGGACAGGGGAAAATTACCTGGAAAAATGGTGTCAAGTATGTCGGTGAATGGAAAGATGGTGGAAAAAACAGTGAAGACATCATAACACATGATATGGAGGTCGTTTGGGTAGGAGAGTTCAGGAATGACCAGCCATGGAACGTCACAAGTTACGACAAAGACGGAAACATCGTTGGAAAGTATGTGAATGGGAAACACAATCCTTTCTATTAATATTTCTTAGATACCTTGCAAAATTAAGAGCTTAACTGAGTTTATACAGTTCACATAGCTCAGACCTCAAGAAAAAATCTGTCTAAATTTACACCCCCCCACCTATTGGCATTCAAATTATTACCATTGTCAGATGAGGGAAATATATTTTTTTCATTTCCCACCATCACTAAGATTTCATTCGGAAATGTGGTTTAATAATCAAATTTCACTTTGGTTGCTGAACTGGGTTCCAAATTATTTTAAAAAATGTTAATTTTTTATGATGAGTTGGCAAGAAATCAAAACATTACTTTTGTTCAGATTTCACGCTCACTGATCAGGCTGCAAGCAAGCATCTTGAGTAATACACACAATCTTATTGCTAACAATACATTTTGGACAGAAGTTGCACGGAAAAAATGACTGCAAAAGAGAGAGGGAATTATATCAAAGAGCTGCTTTCAACTCTGGCTTCAAAAGAAGAAAAGGTATTAATCTCATATTTTGGTATACATAAGCCAAAAAGATACACTCTTGAAGAAATCGGCAAAGGAGATCAAAGATCAAGGGAACAAATAAAAAGAATAAAAAACAATGGTGTGATGAATTTCAGGAACCGTGTGATTAATCTCAGACAGATTGTAGAGCAGGAAAAACAAGGAACGTTTTTAAATGATAAAGAAAGACTTATCATAATCTGCGACAAACTAAAGGAATATCTTGAAGAAGTAAAACCGGAGATGATCAACAAAAGCCTTCCCCTGCATTATTCAAATTACCTTGATGAGTTCATGCTGACTCTAATTGATGGAGTTGACTGGAGTGGTCATTACAAAAGAAAAACTTTGTTTTGATGTTTCAGACTGACTGCTGTGAGCTGATTATCAATTCTGCTGTTTCGGGCAGATTTATTTTCAGCCTTGTGAAAATTCGTACAGCTTTACGATGGTATTTGGGGAAAGCTTGTAAACTGCTTTTGCAGCCTGTTTTTATTCCGGGAATCCGTTCAATCTGATTCCGGAACTATTGAAGCACAAATATCTTTGCGCGGTGATTTTCACAGTATCTTCCGGATTCCATAATAGATGAGGTGAACCGCTTACCTGTATACTGTCGCCGCTTTTTAATTCCACTCCTACTGTCTGCACCGATCCCGAAAAATCCACAGTTTTCACGGTGCCGTTTGACTGACCATCGTCAGCAGACTCCAGTATAAAATCCTCCGGGCGTACCATCAGGATATGGGCATTCCTGCCGATTTCAGCAGGCACATTCAATTCACCTAAAGGTGTTTTTAAAGAGTTGCTCTGCCATTCAACAGGAAGATGATTGGCTTCACCAACAAAAGATGATGCCCAAATTGTTTGTGGATGCTGATAAATATCCGCAGGAGTTCCTTCCTGCACCAGCATCCCCTGTTGCATGAGCAGCATGCGATCGGAAAAAGTTATTGCTTCAACCTGGTCGTGAGTTACAAGCACAGTAGCAACGCCCTCATGCTTGAGAATTTCCCTGATATCTCGCCTTAGCTGCTGACGAAGCTGATAGTCCAAATTACTGAACGGTTCATCCATTAATATAAGTCGAGGCTTCGGAGCAAGTGCCCTTGCCACAGCAATACGCTGTTGTTCTCCACCACTGATTTGATGAGGCATTTTAGCAGCAAGATGGGGTAAGCTGACAAGTTCCAGCAATTCTTTCACGCGCTGTTGTTTTTCACTTTTTGATCCGGTTGCTCCATAAGCAACATTATCTTTTACACTAAGGTGCGGAAACAAAGCAAAATCCTGGAAAATCATTCCGAATTTTCTGCGCTCCGGCGGAAGAATTATTTTTTTGCCGGATATTTCCTCACCATGCAAAAATACCTGTCCCTTGCTGGGTACTTCAAGGCCGGCTATCAAACGGAGCAGTGTGGATTTCCCGCAACCTGAAGGTCCAAGAATAGAAAGAAATTCGTGCTCTTCAATACCAAGGCTGATGTCACTTACTGCCTCAACCGTTCCATAAGTTTTGCCAAGGTTTCTGCATTCAATCATGGTCATATTTCCTTGTAGTGAAGTGGCGAAGTTTCTCTCAGCTGACGGTTCAGATAAAGTACAGGAAAGAGTCCCACCGCCACTATCATCAGGCACCACAGCGAGGCTTCCTTGAGCAGCTCTTCAGTTGCGTAACTGTATGCCCTTGTGGCAAGAGTGCTGAAATTAAACGGCTGCAGCATCAGTGTGGCAGGCAATTCTTTCATTACATCCACAAACACAAGCAGTCCCGCCGCCAGCATACTGCCCCTAAGTAAAGGCACATGAACTCGTTTTAGAGTCTGTAAGTTATTTTTCCCCAATGATCGGCTGGCGTCCTCCATTTGCGGAGTAATACGTCCAAATCCGGATTCTGCAGCGCCGAATGCCAGAGCCAGAAAGCGAACAAGATATGCAAACACCAGGATGAATATTGTTCCACTCAACAAATATCCGGAGGATATGCCAACAGTCCGCTGTAACCAAGCATCAATTGTGCGGTCAAACCAGGCAAAAGGTAAGAGCACGCCGAGCGCGACTACGGGGCCGGGAAAAGCGTAACCAAGACTGACAAGTCTCGCCGCCCAGTGAACTCTACGGCGTTTACTGAGTCGAGTGCCATAAGCCAGCAATATCCCCAGAAAAACTCCAAGGAAAGCAGTCAAACAAGCCAGTAACAGACTGTTTCCTGCATCACTGAAAAAACGGTCCAGCAGTACATATCTCCAGCTTTCCACGGCCCACTGCACTAATAAACCTGCAGGTAAAGCAAAGCCAAAGATGACAGGTAATAAACAAAATGTTATTGCAGTTAGTGCACGTATTCCGGAAAGAGGATAGCGGGGATGCACGTTCAGAATGTTGTTTTTTGTGTGGAAGCGCTGCTGCCTTCGTGAATACCTCTCAAGAAAGATAAAGGCGCAGAAAAACAACAACAATGATAAAGACAGCTGAGCGGCGGCAGGAGCATTATAGGTACCAAACCAGGTATGATAAATACCTGTTGTGAAGGTCTGTACGGCGAACAACTGCATTGTACCAAAATCAGCAAGGGTTTCCATCATTGCCAGACTGACACCGATCACAATCGCCGGCCTTGCCAGCGGTAATGCAATATTCAAAAAACTGTTTCTTACACTTTTTCCAAGCATCCTGCCTGCTTCAAGTAAAGCAGCAGGCTGCTGAAGAAAAGCAGTCCTGGCCAGCAAATACACATAAGGATACAGAACCAGCGAAAGCAGCGTAATTGCACCACCCACAGATGCAATGGGCGGAAACCAGTAATCCTGAAAATTCTTCCATCCAAACCAAAGCCTGAGCTGCGATTGTACCGGTCCGGAGTATTCAAGCAGTTCCACATAAACCATGGCAATAATGTAGCCTGGGAAAGCCAGCGGTAAAAGCAGCGCCCACTCCATCACACGTCTTCCGGGAAATTCAGTCATGGAAATCAGCCATCCGGAACTAACTCCTAATAGCAGAGTGCCGCTTCCAACACCAAGCATCAGCCAAAACGTGTTTTCCAGATATCCAGGCATTACTGTGCTTAAGAGATGCCCCCAGACGTTTTCTACTCCGGAACCGGCAGTTATTATCAAGGAAATGATCGGCAATGCAAAGAGCGTTACAAGTGCCAGCGTGAATATATTCCAGCTTCCTGAAATTTTGAGGGAAGAACTCATATTAATTATGAAAATAAATTACTGTTGCTTACGTGCAGTTTTGTTTCTTGAAACCTCAAACACAAATATTTTTTCAGCAACATGGAAAGGAAGTGAGGTAGGCCCTTTATCAGATTCCAAAGAAATAGTACGCATGACATCTGTTTTCTCAACAACTGTGTGTTGATTACCCGGCATGATGTGATGTTCCTGCAGAATTTTCATCAAATCAATTGAATCCTCTAAAACCTCGCCAATCATGGCGATTTCCACTGTCATCCCCTGTTTTGTTTCCATGAGATTGATTGTGTTTTGCGGCAGGGCTTTTCCGGGCATTGGCGTACCATGAGGACAGAATTCAGGTTTTCCTAAAAATTCTGCCAATTTCTCCACAACAACAGGAGTCATTGCGTGTTCAAGAAGATGAGCGTGCTGATGCACTTCATACCATGGAATGCCCAAAGTATTGCAGAGAAAAAATTCAGAGAGGTTATGACGGTAGGCAATGTCTTCGGCGATTTTCTGACCATCTTTCGTCAAAGACAATAATTTTGATTTATTCACATCAACAAGTCCATCTCGCTGCATGCGGGCAATTGTCGCATGAACGGTTGGAGGACTTGTATCAAGGCGGTTTGCAAGAGTAACCGCTTTAGCTTTTTCTCCGGAGCGATCAAGTTTGTAGAGTGTCAGCAGATACTCTTCAATAACTTGAGAATGTTCAGACATGGCTGTTTTTTCATTAAGTTTAAGAAAATTATCAACCTGTCGCCAGAATTTTGGGAGTTTCCTCCCAACATTCCATATTTTTCAACAGTGTGTCACTTATCGTAATTCACTTCATCCAAAATTTGAATAGCTTTCTTCCGGTAACTTCCAATTTCACTCAGATTTCGCTTATCCTGTTTGAAAACTCCTTTCTTTACGCCTTCCTGGCCGCTGCCAAAACTCTTGACAATCCCGGAATACTGGACTCCTGATTTTACAGGATATTCATGATTAACCTGGGCATACATGAATTGGGCTAAATCTCCGGAAAGGAATTCCAGCAAACGCACAGCTTCCTTCTTATTCACCGCGGATTTTGTCACTGCTCCTCCGGAAACATTCATGTGTGTGCCCCTGTTATTCTGGTTAGGGAAAAATATTCCCACAGAGGCGGCCCATGGGCGCTGATCATCCCTTTCGAGCATTTTAACCATGTAATAGGTGTTGCCGATCGCAACATCACATTGACCCTGATAGATGGCCTTAACCTGTCCTCGGTCATTTCCTTGGGGCTTGCGTGCCAGGTTGTTTTTTAAACCCTGCAGCCATTTCTTTGCTTCAGCAACTCCGTGCTCTGCAATCATTGATGAAATGAGCGCTACATTATATTTGTTGTATCCGGAACGTGTACAGATTCGATTGGCAAATTTTGCATCTGCCAGTGCTTTATAAGTTGACAATTCATTTAATTTAACACGCTCCCTTGAATAATAAATAACACGAGCGCGCGCTGTCAGCGCTGTCCAGAGACCATCTGGATTGCGGTATTTTGAGGGGACGTTCTTATTGATAACTGAGGAATTTATCGGCTGAAACAATCCAGCGTCAGCAATAGCTGTAAGATTTGCAATGTCCACTGTCAGCAAAGCATCAACTGCACCGGGCTGTTGCTTGAGACGCTCGAGCGAACCTTTTTTCAGATAAACTACATTGGCTTTGATGCCGGTTTGTTCCTGAAAGACATCAAGAAAAGGCCTGAGCAAAAATTCCTGCCGTTCAGAAAGTATGTTTACTTCAGCTGATAAAACCACCTGTGGGACCCACAGCAAAGAAACACAGATTAAGGTTAACATTTTTTTATTCATTGAGATTATTACTCCTGGATTAAATGATTAAAAAAAGTCCTGACCATCAGGACGATGAAAAAATAAGATCCTATTTCAAGGATCTTCCACGGGGTTGTTTTCATTAAAATTCCTTGTGTTTACTCAACACAGATTAAATTACTGAGCTAAGCATTGAATTTTCGGGTTACCCTGCCAAAAACATGATGGGTATTATAATGAGCATAAATTATTTATTAGTCAAGACTAATTTTTTTATATAGTAAATATTTATAATTTTTTTATGCCTATCGTTGGAGGGAATTTCTTATTCATGAATGACGTATCCGTAAACAAGGAACAATGATGATGACTTTTTGCTTTTGCATCTTGAAAATAATTGACGCAGTTTTCAATCTTACTAAGAGATCTGAGGTGAGAAACAGATGATTAACCAGCAGGTTTGACTGGTATCAGGAAGCAGCAGAGAGCTTTTCTGAGAAGTGGCAGGCAACTGAGTGCTTATCGCTGAGTTCCCGCCAAACAGGAACTGCCTGACGGCAGCGATCTTCAGCAAAGATACAGCGTGTATGAAATTTACAACCTGAAGGCGGATTAGACGGACTGGGGATTTCACCCTCTAGTTTTTGTGCTTTTTTGCTGTCATCTGGATCAAGAGAAGGAATTGAGGACAACAGTGCCTTTGTGTATGGATGACGTGGATTGGCAAACAATTTTCTGGTTGGGGCCGATTCAACCAGTGTTCCGAGATACATCACGGCAACATGGTCACAGATGTGTGCGACCACACTGAGGTCATGACTGATGAACAGGAAAGTAAGTCCCAGTTGATTTTGAAGAGACTTGAGAAGATTGAGGATATCTGCCTGAATGGAAACATCCAGAGCGGCTACACTTTCATCCGCAACAACAAAGTCCGGATTGCACACCAGCGTACGGGCAATTGAAATACGCTGTCGCTGCCCACCTGAAAAAGCATGGGGAAAGCGCCTCAGGTGTTCCAGGTTCAAACGACATTTGGCAGCTATTTCACGTACACGTTCATCTGTCTCATCGCGGGACTTTGTTAATTCCATCACTTCCAGCGGCTCAGCTATGATGTCCCTGACTGTCATGCGCGGACTCAACGCGGCATAAGGATCCTGAAATATCAGCTGTGCCAGTTTTCGGTAGTTTTTCAGCTCAGTCTGTGAAATTGTGACCAGGTCATAACTTACATCACCGTCATCAAATAATATCTTTCCGGAACTGATTGGTACAGCCTTGAGGATGGCACGACCCAATGTTGTTTTGCCTGATCCGGATTCGCCCACAAGACCATAGAACTGTCCAGGCATGATGTCCATTGAGACGCCGTTAACTGCCTTCAACATTGGAGGTTTGCCCAGCAGTTTCCTTCCCAATGGAAATTCCACATTGAGATTATCAATATGTACCAGAGGTGTTTCCGTCATGCGGCCTCTTCCATGTCTTTAATTGCGACAGCGTGTGTGAAACACGCATCCGGGCGGACGTTCCAGGGGGCTCGGTATATCGCCGGGAACCGGGGTCAGTGGCTCGTCCAGTGCATCGAGCTTGGGCAGCGCGTTGAGCAATCCCTTTGTGTATGGATGCACTGGAGAGTGAAGAACTTCGCGTACAGGACCGCTTTCCACAATTTTTCCAAGGTACATCACCGAAACTCTGTCCGCAACCTGTGCGATGACTCCAAGGTCATGTGTAATGAAAAGAATTGCCATACCAAATTCCTTCACCAGATCTTTCATCAATTCCAGCACCTGTGCCTGAATAGTCACGTCCAATGCAGTGGTAGGCTCATCTGCGATAAGCACTTTCGGCCTGGTTGAAAGGGCCATGGCAATCATTGCCCGCTGACGCATGCCTCCTGAAAGTTCAAAGGCATACTGAAAGAAGCGTTTTGCAGGTTCATTGATTCCGACTCGCTCAAGCATCTCCACAGACAGCTCAGCGGCTTCCTTCTTTGACAGTGAAGTATGAATCAGCAGCTGCTCAACCATCTGGTTTCCGATTGTTATTGCAGGAGCAAAGCTGGCCATAGGTTCCTGGAAGATCATGGAAATTGCGCCACCTCTCACTATCTCAAGTTCCTGTGATTTCTTCAGCGACAACACTTCAACGATTCCGGAGTCCAGCTCGAGGTGAATGCCACTTTCCGGACCATATACAGCATTTGACGGATTTAGCTGCATCAATGACTTTGCTGTAACTGACTTTCCGGAACCTGATTCTCCGACCAGCCCCAGCACCTCGCCCTCGTTCAACTCAAACGAAACATCTTCAACAGCCGTGATGCGGCCCTCGTCGGTGTCAAATTGCAGATGCAGGTTTTCGACTGAAAGCAGGCTCATTTCTTGGTTTGCGAATAAGGGTCAGCTGCATCACGTAAGCCGTCTCCTACAAAGACGAAGGCCAGTACGAAAGCAATGAAGAAAATGACCGGGATGAAATACCACTGATAGTTCAAAAGCACGTCTGCCTTGGAGACATTTTGCATCATGGAGCCAAGTGAGCTTACCGGATCAATCAGACCCAGACCAATAAAGCTGAGTGCTGTTTCCAAACGTACCATATAAGGAAACGTAATCATTAAATCAACAATGATATAACTGGTAAAGCTGGGAAGCAGATGACGACGGATGATATGGTTTGAAGAAGCTCCACAAAGCTGGGCCGCAAGGACATAGTCCTGGCTTCGCTCACTGAGCAGATGGGTACGGATCCTTCTTGCAAGTGTAGGCCAGCCGATTAACCCTAAAATGGAAGAAATTACAAAGAAGACGGCCTCGGCACTCCATTCCTGAGGAAGAAACGCCGCAAGTGCCATGAATAAAGGCAGGGGAGGCACCGTACGGATGGCATCGGTGATCATCTGCAGAATCTGATCAATCCAGCCTCCATAATAACCCGAGATACCTCCAATCACTAACGCCAGCACGAAGGCAATAAAAACTCCCAGAACTCCGCACTTGAGGGAAGTCATGATCGCACGCAGGGTCCTGGAGTAAATATCCTTCCCGCTCTTGTCAGTTCCAAACAAGTGAATACCTCCTTTATCAACACCAAATAAATGTGTGCTGAATGTTAAGGCCTTGACGTCCAGATCAAAGGCTTCTCCGGGTAAATCCCAGTCAAGGTTTATGTAACTGTATTCCCAGCCATCAACGAAGAACTGCAAGTAACGCCGATCCTCTCTGTCAACAGAAATCACCCAGCGGAAGTTGGTCTTAATCGAGCGTTCCCGCTTGGTCCCATAGGTGAATGGTCTGAAGGAAAAGCCGTTTTCATCCCAGAATCTTGGTATCTGCGGGGGGCCATTCTCATACTTCTTGTCCCTGCCTGCCATCGTGGGTTCATAAGGAGAAAGGAATTCGCTGAAAAATCCTGCCAGGATCATCAGGGTCAGAACCCATCCCGCGACCATGGCGGTACGGTTACTTTTGTAACGAGCTCGAATCAGCTGTCCCTGGGAGGCAGTAAAATACGCCTCCTTCAGGTTTTGATCAGTGGCCGCATCAGCCTTCTTTGAAAAAAAGCCCATCCTTTATCCCATCAATCCCTGACGGACTCGTGGGTCCATCAGTGCCAGTATGATGTCCGTGACAAAATTTATGAAAACGATCGTGGCGGTCAACACCACAAGAATTGCACCGGCCAGCTGCTGATCATTTGAAAATGCAAGTGCGTCAATAAGAAGAGCCCCCATTTCAGTAAGGGTCATGATTAAAGCCACTACCGGCAGATCATTGAAGATGCGGTTGAGATCGAATCCGAGGGAGTTGATCACCGGGCCAAGAGAATGTTTAGCAGGGTAGCGCCAGAGGAGCTTGCGGCCGGAAATGCCTCTCGCAGAAGCTGCTGTGACATAGAGCTTGCCGATCTCGTCAAGCATCAGTGCCCTGACGGTTTGCAGTGCAAAGGCGGTGGCCGCCCAACCGAGGATGAAAACCGGCAGCCAGGCCCTTGACATGAAATCCATGAACTTGGCATAGGACCATGCCGCATCCCGGTATTCTTTGGAAAACAAACCTGACATGGATTCGCCAAACAGCACCGTAGTCGTGAGCATGATCATCAGTGCAAGCAGGAAGCTTGGTAGTGCCAGCCCAAGGTAACTGATGAAACGTACCGAATTGTTAGCAATCGGATTTCTGGAAACAGCAGAGTATATGCCAATCGGGATGGCCACAAGATAGGAAAAAAACAAAGCAGCCAGGCTTATCCCCAGACTGATCCATACTTTATCACTCAGAAGATGATTGATGTTCAGTCGAAGAATACAGCTGTCTCCAAATTCTCCTTTAAAAAAAACATCGCCCATCCAGCTGAAGGCACGAATCAAATAAGGCTTGTCCAGCCCAAGTCTCCGCTCTTCGGCACGGATGTCTTCAACTGTGATATTCTGTCCCTGGGTGTTCTTGAAGGCAATGTAACGTTCCGCGCAGTTGCCCGGAACAAGTTCCATCATTGAGAAGACGATAAAAGATACGATCACCAATGTCAAAATTGACATCACTGCCCGCGTCAATGTGAACTGAAGGAACTTTAACATAAAGGAGTAAAGGACGGCTGAAAAAGGACCGGACGAATGAATCGTCCGGTCCGGAGATAGTAGATATCAATAAAATCTACTCATCTAACCACCACTGAGTACCCCTGTAAGGATAAGTGCGGTAATACTCGTAGGAATGCGTTTTGAACTCAACAAAGTTCTTCAACGCATTGCGGCGATAAATCGGAGCTGGTTTCTGAGCCACGCCAATCTTGATAAGATTTTCCGTCATGTTTTTGACCATCCGTCTGCCCAGTTCCTTGAACCGGTCGGAGCCTATGGCGGCTGATTGGAACTCGTTGACATCAGCAATCAACTGCATGACATACGCCGGAGGCTTCACGCCCTTGGCGCCATTCGAGTCAACATACTCCGCCCAGAGCATTCCGGTACGGTGACCGAAGTAGTTTTCAAACGGCGGAACCCAAAGCTCGTTGTTCCCCATCACAATGGCCAAAGGTTGGCTCGAACGCCACATGCCAACATCAAGCGTGTTCGAAGATTGCTGAGAACGATACTCGTCCGGAGTGACTTCTTTGACTGTGGTTTTAATCCCCACTTCGGCCCAGTGCTGGCCAACCATCTCAACGATCTGAGGATCAATACCCTGCGTGGCAAACTGCATATTGATCACCAGTTTTTTACCATTGGGAAGTTCTCGAGCGCCATCACCGTTTGTGTCCTTCATACCAAGTTGATCAAGCAGGGAATTAGCCATGCCCGGATCATACTGGATCATGTAGCTTTCCCACTTCTTATCAATGAAGTCAGGCATAGGGGAAAACCCTGTGTACTGCTTGGGTGTTCCTTGACCGAACAACGCGACCTCATTGATCTCCTGCCGGTTAATGGCTACCGACATTGCTTTGCGGAAGCGCAAATCTCCAAAAACCTTACGTTTGTCTAAATCTTGATGCGTTACATTTAATGAAATGTTAGACAGGGTGATCTCAGGTTTCAGGTAGATCGTGTAATCCCCTTTTTCCTGACCTTCCAAAAGCATGGGAGCCGAGGACAGTTGCAGCGACTGCGACTTGTAATCCGCTTCAGCGTTAACCAGCGTGAGGATCCTTAGCTCGTTGTCGTTTTTGTACACCTCATCCTGCTCGCTGATGTAAGGCAGCTGGTTACCCTGTGTGTCAACGATATGGAAGTATGGATTAGCAACGAGATGCCGACCTTCTGTGGTATCCGTGATGTAGATGTGACTTTCCAGTGTCGGAATTACGTCAGCCGGAAGCTTTGCTACCTTGTCCGGAGAATTCAGTAGAGGCGACGGAGTGTCGGTCCAGTCTGAATTACCAAAGTAGGCCTTGATCACTGCAAGACCATTCTCAAATCCGGCTTTTTGCGCCAGCTTGTCAGCATTCGCACTCAGTTCCGGATGATACGGGGCCAGAAAATGCTTGGGCTGAAAACCCTGCGCGAATGAAAACGCAAAGTGAGCCAACAAACCCGGCTTTGGAGCAGGCAGGTTGAAGACGACTGTCTGAGGATCAACCACATCGACGGTCATGCGTTTGCCGCCAACAAGCACGTAATCCTTGGGCTTTTCCATAATCAATGGAGAAAGCGCAAGGTGGTCGTACCAGAACTTTACATCCTCGGCGGTAAACGGTGCACCATCAGACCATCTGTGACCTTTGCGCAGGTAGAAAGTCAATTGCGTGAAATCGCTGTTCCACTTCCAGTCCTTGGCAATGTTCGGGACGATGGTCTGCAGATCGTCAGAGAAACGTACAAGATTGACGTGACGCACGGACAGGAAGTCTGATGTCCCTGCCTCAGTAGCGTTCGACAGTACGTCAAGTGTGCCACCGTATTTCCCAATCGACTCGTATGGAGCATAAACTAGCGGCTCTGACGGCAGTCGATTTGCAACGGAAGGAACTGAACTGGGGTTCCCACGGATTTTTCCGTTGAGTCTGGCAATATCCGGATTGCCCTGGAAGGTCATTTTGCAGCCCGCCAGTTTCTCGAACTCTGCAAGTTCGTACTGCTGTGGATATTTACCGGCTTTAACACCTTTCATATCCGCAACAGTTGCGGCAGGACAGCCTGCAACTGCTGTGTTTGCTGCCGAAAGCAGCAGTGTGGTGGATGCGGCAGCCACTCCTGCCCCCACCAGCATTTTTTTGATTATTGAGTAAAGCATACTATTTTCCTCAATGAATGGTTTCACCAGATTCACTTTGCGGACTGACCACCATGATCAGGCGCTTGCACATAATGCGGTTTCTGTTTCTGGCAAACAGAAAGGCAATAACTATAAATTGTTTTATAAAAAACACAAACCAATTATTCGATTTGCGCCATGGATCAAAAAGTACAGACTTCTTGAAGAGGTTGATCATATTAAAAAAATAATAAAAAAGCAACATAAGTTTTTTGATGAAGAAGTATAATCTTTTATAAAAGGAGAGTAATGAACCACTTGGAAACAAACCTGCGATGTTTAGTCAGGAATTATGACTTGCCTGAGAGGACACAGAGAATAAAGAGGTAGAAATGAGATCCTGGGGATTTTTTTCGAGTTCGGTGAAACTTTGTTCAATTTATCTTGTGGCGTTATACACCTGTCCATCAAGATCTACATAAAGCTGCAAAACCTCCTTTCCTTGTGCACGCATCACTTCCGGAACAAGATTAATTCCACGGCGTTTCAGCTGTACATTATAATCCGGCGGGATCGGTCCTTCATCAAAACCTGTAATGCTCTCGACGTCTTCGGGTTCAGCTGATGATACAACCTCTTTAATTCCGGACCAGCATACATTGCCAAGGCACATGGCACACATTTTCCCGCTTGTTACCAGACGGTGTGCCGGGAAACGTGCATCCCCCAAATCATAGTGTCCCAGTTTTTTTTGTGCCAGCATCAGTGCCATCATTTCAGCATGCGCGGCTGAGCAGTTTTGACCTACCACAACATTTACTCCCACAGACACAAGTTTGCCTGAATGCTGTTCGAAAACAGCCGCGCCAAACGGACCCCCTGTTTTTTCGCGGATATTTCTTTCTGTCAGTTCCAGCACGAAACGCATTTGTTTTTCCATGTCAGGAATAATTTCCGGATAGCCTGCCAAAAATGCATCAATCCACTTCGGCAGTGTAAGGTTAAGCTGATTCACGTTTATTTTGGAACAGGGTTGCGTGGATGAGTTTTACCGAAAAGTTTGTCACGTTCATACAACAGTTGCGCAGTAATGCTGATGGCGATTTCCTGTGGATGATTTCCTCCAAGAGAAAATCCAAGCGGACAAATGACTTGTTTGATCTGCTTCTCTTTTAGTCCTTCCTTTTTGAGCTCTTTTTTCAGTGTGGCAGCTTTAGCCCTGCTGCCGATCACACCTAAAAACGGCTGTTTTCTCTGTTCCAGGAAACTTCTTGCCACATAAAAATCAGTGCGGTGTCCGTGTGTCATGATCAGCACAAAAGCTTTTTCGGCGGTTTGTTCAACATTTTCCGCAAGAGACTCAACACAAAGTTTATTCAATTTTGGTGATTCCGGCAATTTGCCTAACCACTCACTGCGGGTATCAAAGCATGTGAGCTTGCAATCCAACGTCAGTAGCAATGGAATCAGTGCCTGAGCAACATGACCTGCGCCAAAGATCACGATCTCCCAGGGATTGGTGTGGAAACGTTCAAAAAACAGTTTGACTGAACCCCCGCAACTCATGCCGATATCACGGTTGAGATTCCACTGCACAAATTTTGTCTCTGCCGAAATATCGGTTTCATCCAAAAATTCCTGGGCAAATTCCAGCGCTTTAGCCTCTACCAGGCCTCCCCCTACTGTACCTGAATACAGTCCCGAGGCAGTTACCAGCATCCGTCCGCCTTGCGCTCGCGGTGTGCTGCCTTTGATTTCAACCAATGTAACACAAACAAAGGAAGTGCCAGCTTCCAGCAAGTCCTGCATTTGTCTGAGATGATTCTCCATCGTTTTTCTCAAAGCTGTACTGTGTCAAAAAACAGCCCGAAACGACTGTTCATCAATAAGTATGGGTTGTCCGGATAAGGCACTTCCTTTAAATACTTAACCGGACCATATTCAGAACTGATCCCCAAATTTTCTCTTGAAGACTGAAGCTTGCTGTCCATCCATTCCGCAAATCTTGCATTGTAATCCGAACCACTCAAATTTTCTTTTGATAACTGCAGAACAGATTCCACCGGCATTAACACAGCATTATTTTCATAATCAGAACATCCAGAAAATGACGCAGCCAGTTCTTGTCTTTGCTTTGACGTTCACAGAAATAAATACAATACCAGTTTTCTGATTCATCCGTATACCACCATTCCGTTTTTCCGTGAATTAATAAATTTGTATCTACTACATCTGCGGGCAAATCTTGATCATCTTGCAAATGCAGCCGTGGAACAAATTGATATGAACTGATCATACCATCATTTACAGTTTCTTCTTTCACTCCTCCAAAATTAAACTGAATCAGATTTTTCCGCAATATCTGCCAGTTAACCCCAATTGCTGATGTTGCCTGCACTTGCCATCTTTTCAAAATTCTCAGCTGTTTTGACTGTGCCGCCTCTCCAAATACACCAATAGGCAGTTCACCTTCAAGTTCCATGCGCTGTGTCTGAAGATCATAAAGCTGCGTCCAATCCGGTTCTGAGTCCGCAGAGTTCAGACCCCTATCCCAGATTTTTCTCAGGACTAACCATTCACTCAATCGGTCCAAAAGCAGCGGTTCTTCTATTTTTTCACTGATATCTTCCTCTTCTTCAGACAATCCCAATATATTAGCGGCAGTGGACTGCAAAGGTGATTCAAGAAATTTCCTGATTCGTGAAATTGATACAGCTGAAAGCTGTTTCTTTTCAACAGTTTCCTCTGAGACTGAGAGGGGGAATTGTTCAGTGATAGAATGTTTTATATCATCAGGAATCCACTCCGGAGCAATCCGTTGAAATCCGGGAAATTTTTGATCAAACAATTGGCGCATCTTCAATGCACGGGCCTGCCTGAATGAGGCAGGATCATAGTTTGGCAGTTTTAGTTCTTCTCCGGAATCCTCTGTCCCGGTCTCTGTCAATTCCGGAAAATATTCCAGTGAATAGGATTTGAGCGGATGCTGAGTTTTCTGGAATTTTTCCTTAAGATAGCCGCTTTCAAGTTCATCAATCAATGTCTGGATTATTGAGGATGGATTAAGTTCATCATCGGTACGGTCATTGCGTGAAACATAACTCATAACAAGATGTTTTCTTGTAGAAACCAGAGTTTCCAGAAACATGTATCGATCACGTTCAGTCATTGAAACATCTCCTAACTGCCGCTCGCGAAATGCCTGACCCTTCACTGCGGGAGTGAGCCGAACAGGAATATGC
>LUMK01000516.1_pt1 | contig 16659 bp, 20 predicted proteins | sample 729981 | NCBI WGS metagenome assembly LUMK01 (sample SAMN03860265, study PRJNA289734) | marine metagenome | biome: seawater column; feature: ocean; material: water; isolation source: Red Sea water column Station 22 - depth 200m | place: Saudi Arabia: Red Sea | collected 2011-10-15 | depth 200 m
GGATGATCTAAATAGTTTAGCTAAATAATATTTCTGTCCGGCTAATGCCTAAGGCTGGCATCTATATCCATATTCCATTTTGTTCGGTAAAGTGCATGTATTGCGACTTCTATTCAGTGGCAGACAAAGAAGATGATATACCGACCTTTTTCAGAGCACTAATTAAGGAAATTGAATTATGCAAATCGGATACCAACAATTGGATTATCGATACCATATTTATTGGTGGCGGAACACCTAGTCTTACTCAAGCAGATCAATTAGAAAAGGTTATACAAGCACTAAAAAACAAATTTAATTTATCCAATGTAACAGAATTTACATTAGAGGCTAATCCAGGCGAAGCGCCTGCAACAAGATTAAAAGCATTTCATGATCTGGGCGTAAACCGTATATCAATTGGAGTCCAATCGCTTGAACCAGATTTGCTTCAATTCCTCACCCGAAACCACGGACCCAATGAAGTAATCCAAACAATTGAAATAGCACGAATGGCCGGATTTGAAAACATCAATTGTGACCTTATTTTTAATATTCCTGGTCAGTCATTTGAAATCTGGCAGCGTGATCTGAAGTGTGTGTTGGAAATGGAACCGGATCACATATCCTGCTATTCGCTTACTGTTGAAAAAGGAACGCAATTATACCAATATGTAATTCAAAAAGAAGTTAGTATGCCCAGTGAAGATCAAAGCGTAGAATTTTATCAATGGACCCAATCAATGATGAAAGAAAGTGGATTTGAACAATATGAAATATCCAGTTGGGGAAAACCAGAAAAATACTGCCAACATAATATCCATTATTGGGAAATTGATCCATATTTGGCGTTTGGACCTTCGGCTCACGGATATGATGGTATACAACGTTTTGCCAATGTGCGCAATTTAGATAGTTATATTAAAATGTTGGGAGAGGCAGAACTTCCTCGGCAAGATACTTACGAACTATCGGATATAGATCGTACAAATGAAATGATTGGATTTGGGTTGCGAACAAAAAATGGTATAAACCTCGATCATATTCCAAAATCTTATTTAAATATTGTAAACAAAGCTATTGAACGTAACCAATCAAAATGGGGAGATTATTACATACTTGGGGAAAACCGTTTGAAACTAACGCCCCAAGGATTTGTTTTTGCGGATGCCATTGCTGTGGATTTAATGATCCCAGCACCTTAAATGACCTTATACAAAACATGAATCATTCCTTAAAAAGGCGGCTTGGATTAGCAGCGGTTTTGTCCATTGTTATGGGTGACATGATGGGATCTGGTATTTTTTACACTCCACAGGAGTTGGCCCTCGTTGCTACTCAATCCTGGCAGGTATATTTTTTGTGGAGCCTATGCGGATTCATTATCCTATGTGGTGCTTTATCAGTTGCTGAAGCTTGTACTTATTACCCTAAATCCGGATCAGATTATTTTATTATCAAAGAAGGATGGGGAGATGGTCTAGGATTTTTACGTGTATGGACCAATATGTGGGTTTCTGGTCCGGGCTCTATTGCCGCAGTTGCTATTTTATTTGGAGAATTCTTTACCAAATTTTCCGGTTGGAGTACCGAACCAGTGACCATTGGTATTGTCGTTATAATTTTTTTTGTTGGCATTAACCTTGTTGGCGTATCCTTAAGCAGTTGGACTCAAATTTTATTAACAACCATAAAAGTGTCCGCATTGATGTTTATTGTGGTAATGAGCATTTTTCTTGTGGATGCCACGCCCCTTCTGGACTCCACATTAAATGAGTCACAGCATAGTGGAGGCGGTATCCTTCAATTATTTCGTTTAACTGGTTTGGGTATTGGAGTGGTATTGTTTACCTACGATGGGTGGATTGATATTATTCATGCTGCTGGAGAAGTTAAAAATCCCAAAAAAAACATACCCGCTGGTCTTATTATTGGTATCATTGGCATAACTCTACTTTACCTTATTACCAATTATGCCTACTTGAGAGTTGTCCCACTTAGTGAAATGGGTAGGGGGAATCAACTGGCTATCTTCAAAGTTGCAGAGGCGACCTTTGGTATGATTGGTGGAAAATTTATTTCTATACTCTTGATGGTATCGATTTTGGGTGCCCTCGGCGGTTTAATTATGACCAACCCCCGATTAATTTATGGTATGAGTGCACAATTACAATCATCCGGAAAATTTTCCCTTTTCAAATTTCTTTCGAACGTAAACAGCAAAACAGGTGTGCCAAGCGGGTCATTGTTATTTATGGGTGCTATTTCAATCGTGGCATTGATTTATTTACAATCATTTAGCAGGATTGTAAATTTTTTCGTTGTACCAAATCATTTTTTTAATATTTTGCTTGTTGCAGCAATTTTCAAATTTCGAAAAAAAATCGATATAAAACCCCAAGATTATCACACTCCTTTTTATCCAGTCACACCCATATTATTTATTATCACAATATTGGGGTTTTTGTTCGCCGCCATTATTTACCGTCCTCAGGATACGATCATTGGTATCTTATTAACTGCCATAGGAATTCCTTTTTACCTGTGGCTTAAAGAAAGGAAATAGCATGGGTTTATTTGGTGTTTCTAACGGTTACGGTTCTTTAAAACGTGTGTTAATGCACCGACCAGATATGGAATTGGATAAAGTTACAGAAGACAATAAAACTGAATTCAATTTTAAAAGAGCTGTTAATAAAGCAACATTTGTAAATGAGTACGATATAATGCTATCAAAATTTCAAAATCATGGTGCCGAAACCATTCTACTTACAGATGTATTAAAGGATGATTTGGATGCAATTGAATATATAAACCATCGACCCAATATGACCTATACCCGAGATTTGGCTGTAGTTTTTAATCATGGCGCATATTTAATGAGTCCGAGGATTAAAAGCCGCTGGGGAGATCAATTTATTGTTGGACGTGCTTTTGAAAAACTGGGGGTACCGGTTAAGGGGATTGTTGAACCCCCAGGATATATAGAAGGTGGTGGAGTACAGCCTATCGATGAAGATACTTGCGCAGTATCAGTATGTGATCGCGCTAATGAAACGGGAACCCACATGTTGAAAGAAATGATACTAGGAAAAGAAGTGAAGTACTATCTTGAAGTACCTGTCCCCAAAGGGTCCATTCATATTGATGGTAGTTTTATGGTTATTGATAAAAAACTATGCCTGGTTTGGCCCGAAAATTTTGAAACATTTCCCTGCAGACTCTATGAAGATGGAAAGATTGGGTTTAAAAATATTATGTTTATGGACTTTTTGAAAGAGCGTGGTTTCGATTGCATTATTGCTTCTAGTGATGACCGATACGCAGGCTATCTAAATGTTGTTGTAACAGTCCAATCGGAAAAAGCTATTGGATTCGAACAAGATGGTGGTATTCTAAAGGGAATGACTTCTCGCGGATGGGTATTGGACAGTTTTCCCGCAAGCGAACTTTGGCAAGGAAATGGTGGTGCCCATTGTATGACTTGCCCAATTTTGGTTAACTAATTCCCGATTATTTTGAAATTATCTTAAATACCTTCACTCTTTAAGGTCAGTGATATTGGACAGTGATCCGAGCCCATAATTTCACTATGAATATCCGCATCTTGTAGTTGATCAATAAACTTCTCATTCACGAAAAAATAATCAATACGCCAACCTATATTGCGGTCTCTAGCCCCAAATCGATAAGTCCACCAGGTATATCGGTCTGGTTCTGTATGAAAATGGCGAAAAGAATCAACCCATCCTTTATTAACATAGGTGTCTAAACGCTCTCGTTCAATGGGCATAAAACCAGATGTTTTCACATTTTCTTTCGGACGGGCCAAGTCAATTTCATGATGAGCTGTATTCCAGTCACCAGTTACAATAACATTGGTCCCATTATCAACATGTTCATTAATAATAGGTAACAGTTCATCATAAAAATCGAGTTTATATTCAAGACGGATATCATCTTTTTGCCCATTGGGGAAATAAATATTATATAGTAAAAAGTTATCGTGCTCTGTTATGAGAACTCTGCCTTCTTTATCAAAACGATCGATTCCCAGTCCTTCTTGGACATAGTGAGGTTCTTCCTTGCAGAAAGTAGCTACACTGCTGTAACCAGCCTTTTCGGCCGAATGCCAATAAGTATGATAGCCGTGGTCCTCTATTAGCGATGAACCCAGTTGATCCATCCGGGCCTTAGTCTCTTGGAGGCAAAGTACATCAGGTTGCACCTCATCTAGCCAATCCAAAAATCCTTTTTTCTCAATCGCACGAATCCCGTTCACGTTCCATGAATACAGTATCATTTTTGCCTAAATTTTTAGCATTGAAGTTGAAAATATCTGCAGAATTTACAGCCCTATTTATGGCCATAATTATAGAATATTATAAAAATAATTGGCGATGATCATTGTAATTTCCGTTTCTAAAATTGGACTTATTCATGGACCCTGAAGCAGTAAAAGAATTAATACAGGAAGGTATACCTGGTGCAAATATTGAAGTGGTGGATACAACCGGAACGAAAGATCATTTCAGTGCAATTGTGATTAGCGATAGCTTTGAAGGATTATCTTTAGTCGAACAGCATCAGGCTGTTTACCAAGCTGTTGGGGATCATATGACAAAAGAGATTCATGCACTGCAACTAAAAACTTATTCGCCCGCTCAATGGGCCCAACACAATACATAGGAATCAAATATGGAATTATCCGAACAAATCAAAAATGATATTGCTGAAAATCCAATTATCCTGTACATGAAAGGTACCAAAGAAATGCCCATGTGCGGATTTTCTAACCAAGTGGTGCAAATTCTCAATCATTATGGAGTAGAATACAAGGATATAAATGTTTTGGAAGATCCTCAGATTCGCGTCAAACTTTCGGAACAATCAGGGTGGCCTACCATCCCCCAACTATTTGTAAAAGGCAAACTGATTGGTGGAGCGGACATCGCCATGGAAATGCATCAGTCCGGTGCACTACTGGATACTTTAGACGTATCAGCCGATTCATAGAATTGGTTTGGGGCTTCAATATACCACTGTATAATTTCGCCACCGCTAATTCACAACAATTAGATTATTTGGCCCGTTCGTCTAGTGGTTAGGACTCAGGATTTTCATTCCTGCAACAGGGGTTCGATTCCCCTACGGGCTACAAAAAATCCCCGCTGAAAAGCAGGGGGTTTTATTTTAATTTCAACAGATGAATTTTCCACTTCATCCTGCTTTAGTTCACTTCCCTATTGCCTTTTTATATGGAGCTCTCATTCTTCATGCAATACAACTTTGGCGACCAAACTGGATGTGCCGCGTCATTGGCATTTGGCTTTTGGGCCTTTCAGCTGCCCTTTCCATTTTTTCAGCCCTCACTGGTGAAAAGGAAGCCGCTCGTGCTGGTCAAGTAGGATATTCCACTGAAATTCTAGAAATAATGAATCGCCATGAACTGATGGGGAATATAGTTACATGGGGATCAATCACTCTTTTTCTGGTCTGGATATATTTATTTTTTAAAAATATGGAAGACCGTAGGATAGATATTTTGGCGCTGGCCTTCCTTACTCTTTTGGTTGGTATGGTATCTTTTACTGCTTACCTAGGAGGACAATTGGTATGGGTCCACGGGGTAGGCACCCCATAAAATAGTCTATTTTATCAAACCAACCATTGGATCAACTACAGCACCAACTGGCTGGTTACTGATAAAATCATATCCGAGTAGATAGCCTAATGTTGGGGCCAATTGACTGATAGCGATCGTATCGGTGTTGGTCATTTCACCGATTGCAGGTGTATCTGGACCAATAATAGCTGTCCATAAAAATTCAGCTCCCGGCACACCATCACCAATCCTCAATAAATGTGTTGAGCCACTGCTGTTTTGGTGTAAGCTTTTCATCATAAAATGGGTAACCGCCGGAATTAATAGTAAAATCATTTCTTTCTGTATTGATAATCCAGTCAAACACATCCCAAGAAGCAAATGCGGCCACACGATCCTCAAAACCTTCCTGCTGATCCAAGAATTCAAGCAAATTGATATTTGGATTCCATTCTTTTTCATTACTATTCACACTATCATCATTAAAGCCAACTAATAATTCGTTATATCCTGGGTAGGAAAACCAATATGGGTTGTTTGATCGCATTACGCTTCCCTCTTCTTTATTTCCATAGATTTGACCCTGCTGCCCAACCGTATTCCAAATAAATGGAAAAACTAATTTTCGTCTTTCAAGATAGTCTTCAGACCAGTATTGAGCGTGGGTTGATTCAACATCTTTTACAAACAAGGTATCAAGAACAATTTTTTCATTTGCACCATAAAATAAATCTTCCCAACGGATACCATCTAAAGTAATCAGAATTATATTTTCCGTTTTTAATCCTTTGGGGTTTTTAGATAATTCATGACCACATCCGGAAAAAATCAGTGTACAGCAGAGAATATATTTTTTCATTTTTATTCTGGCTTTAAATAGACAAAAAAGAAGTTTGCATAAGTCGAAGAGAATAGACCATAACCTCCATCAACATTTGACTTTGGCATGGTATAGATATTCTGCCCCAGCGGGTCTCCCTTAAGATATTCGAAGTAATTGTTATCTGTTGCTTGAACGGTAATTAACTGCAATCCATAATAATTAAAAAACAGCCAGCTCATATTAACCGGCGCAGTTTCAACTGTCCACACAAACGGATTTTGGCGGTATGGATTATTATTTTCATCACGAAAATAAGCACCTTTCCACAACTGGTATACTCGGGTTGTATCATAGATTAAATTGATAAATGTGCTATCTCTAAAACCATTACTGTTATAATCTTTACCTTCGGGCTCAAGATCTTTTTCAGCTGCTTCCAATGCGAGGGTTAATATTCGTACTGTATTATAATCAGCAACATTAAAATCAATTTTAAAAAGTGGATATGAAGCAAAACTGGCAGTATAACACTCCCCCGATCGATAAGTAACCGTGTCGATAGTGCCTGTTGTAATAAGTCCCGCTGCTGTCATTTTTGCATTATTCGTATTAATATATGATACTGGAATACTTTCTTCTTTACATTGATAATCGGAATTTTTTATGGAGCCAATTTCCATTTTTTCTGGTGTAGTTGTTTCAGCAGTTAACGTTTTACCATCAACCTCCACAGTTAAATTGTATTTTGTTCCGGGCCGGTAAATATAATCTTTCCTGGTGAGATAACGGCCCGGCATACCTGTAACGGGTTGAGCAATTTCAGTTCCGTCTTCGCTTGAGATCTTCACATTTGCATTGGTAATCCATAATTCATCTGCATCGACTTCTTCATCCACGGAAGCTGTTCGAGATACAAAAAGTGTATCTACCATCGGTAGATTCGCCTGGATATTACCAAAAACAACGATTTTTTTTTCATAGGGTTCATCCACATCTTGAATATTGCATCCCAAAAAGATCACCATACAAATAACAGATAAATATTTAATAATTTTCATAATTCAAATGAAATACCTATTGAGGGAATAATTGGAAAAATGTTCAGTGGAGATCTCTGTATTCTACCTTCATCAGGCTCGTCAACATTGGTTTCGCCAAAATCAGGTCGTCCGTTTTTATTACTATCATGCTTTTTTATATCCCAGTCACCATCATCATCTACGCCATTGTACACATTCCCAAGCTGATAGATGTATCTGAAAACATTTTTTCGATTGTATGTATTGATAATTTGAATAAATAAATCAAATTTGGTATTTCGAATTTTAAATTGGCGTACAGCTCCTAAATCTAATCGATGATAAACCGGATAACGTCCGCCATTTCTAGCGCCAGGTATTGTACGGTAACTTAGTTCTGGGTCACTCGGAAGATTTTCCAAAAAATAACCATTAATTGGTGTATAGGCCTGCCCAGATTGAAAGGTCCATTTCCAATTTAATTCCCACTTTTTAGTAGTTTGGTACGACCCGACCACATTCAATACATGGCTTCGATCCCAATTGGTAAAGTATTCCATCTGATTCATTTGTTTACGGCTGACAGACCACGTATAAGCGACCCATCCAGATAACCTTCCTGCTGTTTTTTGCCCAAAAATTTCCAATCCATAAGCATATCCTTAACATATTACTGATATCTTTATAATACCCCTCAATTTGCAATTTATATTCACGGCCAATGAACTGTTCATAGCCCAGTACAAACTGAGTGGCTTTTGCCTGGTCAACGGAATTATCAACGCCAATCCAATTATCCAAAATATTAGGGTTATAATCATCCTGGAACGTTTCAATAAATTGATGGTAATTCCCAATGGCCAGGTTAATAAATCTAGAATCATCAATAATATATTTCATTCCCAAACGAAAATCAGGATAGATAGTCTGGCTATGTCCGGTATATGTGTTTAACCTCAGCCCAGGCTCCAAAATAAATTTTAAATTCGGTTTCCATTTAATTTTTGTATATAGTGATGCTTCGTTTGGATTATTACTTAAATCGAAGGTGGTGCTATCACCAAAAGTGCTAATGTAACTGATATCTAATTTTTTTAATTGCCCACCAAAAAAGAAATTTATATCCTGGTTTAAGAAAAAGGACAGGTCGGCAGAAAAACTGGCATCTTGTATTTTATTATCATTATTTAATCCAGCAGTTTCACCTAAACTAAAATTTGTAAAAAACTGACTATTCGCAAAAAGAAAGTTGCCAATCAGTTTCTCGTTAAATACTCTTCGGTATGCCAAACTTCCTGTCCGGTTTCCCCAATAGGCAGTGAGGTCAAAATCTTTAAATAAAAAGTCATCAATACCATTATAAAAACTAAATGAAATACGATCTTTCTCATTTAAATCCGTAAATACGTGACCTTGGAGGTCGTAGAAATAATAAGGCGGGATTAATTCAGCTGTTTCTGCTGGCAATACCTTTGGTAGGAGTAGATCGAAATAAGTTCTTCTACCTGAAAACAACCAAGCACCATTTAAGAATGGGCCTTCAAGCGTTGTGTGCGCCGATAGTAAAGACACGCTTGTTTTACCTTTAAATTCATTGCGATTCCCTTCCCGGCTCCGTATATCCAATACAGCAGATAATCGCCCTCCATATTCAGCATTGTAACCACCTTTAATTAATTCTGCCTCTTTTACAGCATCCACAATGAAATTGGAAAATACTCCCCCTAAATGTGAAGGATTATATACTGTAATTCCATCCAGAAGGATCAGGTTCTGATCCGTGTTTCCTCCTCGGATAACTAATCCAGTACTGAATTCAGAAGTGGTAAGTACACCTGGTAAGGACTGGATTAAGGACTGGATGGTGCGAAATAAATCTGGTTCCGCCAATGCAGGCTGCGCCTTAAGCATTCTTGGTGAAAGACTAATCCGGCTGGGTTCGATTTTATTCAGCCGTTCAATTTCTTCAGCAGTAACATCGACTTCAAAAAATTCAACCGCTTCAATCTCTAATGCTATATCGAGATTTATGGAATTAATATCAAAATCAATAACCTGTTCAAAGCGTTTATATCCCACATAGGATACTACCAGAGTCGCTTCATTCAATTCAATTTCTGAAAGGACATAATATCCATTAACATCTGTTGCCATACCCTGGCCAGTTTCTTTAATAAATACATTAGCGCCAATCAGCACTTCACCAGAATTGCTGTCAACAATAAAACCATATATTTGATGGGAACTCTGGCCAAATAAAAGACCGGACCAAAGCATAAAAATAAGTTTATTTTTTTGACAAAAGGTCATCTAAAATTTTTTCCGCATGAGTATTTACATTCACCTTTTCATAAATTTTTTCAATTTTTCCCTTAGGATCAATAATAAAGGTTTTTCGTTTTGGCCAACCCGTACCTGCAGCACCATAAGCTTTCGACACTTCTTTAGTTTTATCAGAAAGAAAATTAAATGGCAGCACATATTTTTCTTTAAATGCCTTTAACGCTTTTGGAGAATCATAACTGATACCAAAAACAATGATTTTTTCTTTTTTATATTCGCCGTATACGTCGCGGAACCCGCAAGCCTCTTTCGTTCATCCAGGTGTGTCCGCTTTGGGGAAATAATAAACAATAACTCGCTGTCCACGATAATCAGATAGTTTATGTACTTTTCCATCCTGATCTTTTAATACAAAGTCCGGTGCCTTATCGCCCACTTTAATGGCTTCAAGCGTGTTGCTACCCAAAAGCAACGTTGTACTAATAATGATTGAAAGAATGGAAATTGAAAGAAGTAAGGTCATTTTCATATTGTTTAGCTTCATTTAGTCACGCAAATAACTCAATGTATCAGTATTAAATGGTGTCGGTTGGATTTCAAATAATTTATAGGCTTCTGTTGCATCACACACGTTACCTTCCATGAGCATAGTAATTTGATCTGCAGTAATGGGAAACCAACTGAAGCGTCCAAGAAAAGTAGCGATCGCTTTCACACCTACAGCTGGTGCAGGTATCAGCCACTTCTTTTTCCCGCATCCTTCTGCGATGATTTTTATTAACTCTTTCCAAGTAAAAGCAATTTTTCCACCCAGTTTAAATATTTTTTTATGGGTCGATTCCATATGAATTGATTGTATAAAAAATCGGGCGACATCTTTTACATGAATTGGTGACATAGCAAACTTTCCAGCATTCAGAGGGTTCAGACCGGGATGAAAAAGAGGTGCTGGTATAGGTAAACTCAACATATCTTTTTTCAGTTGGGAACAAAATTCAGGCCTTCCCTCGTCTCTCGGGTCTCCAAAAATCAATGAGGGTCTGAAAATTGTCCAATTCAATTCTGTATTTTTTAAATATTCATCTGCAAGAAATTTTGTTTTCTGATATCCTGTCCCATCCATTTTTACACCATTGGCACTCATTAAAATAAATCGTTTTATCCCAAGTTTCGGTGCTAGATCCATGCAATGCTTTGCACCTTCAAAATGTAAAGCTTCAAAAGTAATCCCTTTTTTAGGAAATTGCCTGATAATGCCAACAGTATAAATAACTGCATCTGCACCTTCCAAAGTGGATTCAATTGCAGAAGAATCTGATAGCGTTCCACTAACAATATTACATTGTTTTGGATTTAATAATTTATCATCGGAACCAGGCCGTATTAATATCTGCGGTTTGTGGTCTTTTTTAATAAGCTCATCGATTAAATAAGACCCAACAAATCCGGTGCCTCCAAACAAGGCGACTTTCATGCTGTAGCTCCTTTGTATTCATCGATTGATAATATTCTGGAATCGCTTTGGTTGAACAACTTATCAATGACTGCTTTTCTATATTCAAAAATCTTTTCAAGATCTTTTTTAATCCATATTTTATGAATGAATTGACCTAAATAACCCATAGGAATACTATATCTAACCTTATCTTTGATTTCAGAACCACCATTCACTGCTTTGAAGGTATGCGTATGATGCCAAAAAAGATAGGGACCTTTAATTTGTTCATCAACAAATTCATATGGCGGATTATACTTTGTGATGAGCGTTCTCCAATGCACAGGAAATCTCATTAAACGAATGGTATAATCAATTAAAGTCCCTTTATTAATCGTAATAGGTGTTGGTGTCAAAATCTTAAATGCTAGTTTCGAAGGTGTTATCAATGCAAGGTTCTCTGGTTTTGAGAAAAAATTAAAAACAACATCGATTGGTTGATTAATAAACTGGGTTTTATTTAATTCATAAATTTTCATGATAAAATTTGCATTGGATTATATTTGCGCGACGTCGCTCATAGAATGAAGTAATTGAACGTTTTTCAGATGTTGTCCAATGATATAATCAATACTTGCTCCACCCATATAAATAATTTACATTTATAAATTTTCCTTTATGATGCTTTCGAATAAAAAATAATCCAAAACAATTTTTTGATCAGCCATAATAATAATTATTTTCTATAATCCAGTGGCGGTTTTCTATCTCCAAGCATGGAGTAATAATTAAATTTTGGCCCCCGACGTTCAATCAATTCCTGTTTGGCAGAAATAATCGCTTCCGGATCATTGTATAAATCCACCGCCGCACCAGCAATAGTCTTTGCCGCAATCATCATACCTTTCATGCCGATACTCATTCCACCTGCAGCCACAGCCTGCCAAGAATGGGCCGAAGTCCCCGGCACCCACGTTGCAGTCCGAAGGCCTGCCGTTGGCACCATCCAGCTTTGCTGAAGAAATTTCCAAATCAGGGTTTGTCAGGGTTGAATAAATTGATTGAGCAAATTCCTGCTCTTTTCGGGAATAAATAAATCCACCTGTAGATGCAAGATTATCATACATAATTCTTTGCACAACATCGTTGGCCAGAACCGGGCGGTTGCCATGGATAATTTCGAATTCCATACGGGTGCTGGTCCCTAAGGCTGCTCCCTCTGCTGCCTTAACTACACGATCCCACATCCCTTCCAAAATTTCAACATTAAAATTCCGAACATAATAATATACTTCTGCAAAGTCTGGTACTACATTAGGTGCATTTCCACCACGTGTAATGATATAATGGATGCGGCCATCTTCAGGGATGTGTTCCCGCATTAAATTGACCATATGATTCATGGCTTCTACTCCATCCAGGGCAGAACGACCTTTTTCCGGTGCACCGGCAGCATGGGCAGAATATCCATAAAATCTGAATTTAGCCGAACGGTTGGCCATGGTGGTTGAAGGATTGGCCGCATTCCTGTCACTGGCATGCCAGTGCAGTACCACATCGACATCATCAAATAATCCTGCACGAACCATGTAGATCTTTCCAGAGCCACCTTCCTCCGCTGGTGTTCCGTAAAGACGTACAGTTCCTTTTTGTTTTGATTTTTTAAGATAATCCTTAACTGCTATAGCTGCGGCTGTAGAAGCAGTACCAAATAAATGATGACCACAAGCATGACCTGCGCCCCCTTCAATAATCGGCTTACGCTTTGTTGCTACATCCTGAGATATTCCTGGTAGCGCATCAAATTCTGCCAAAATTCCAATAATAGGTCTTCCGGATCCATATTCGGCAATAAAAGCAGTAGGGATTTCTGCAATGCCAGCTTCAATACTGAATCCTTCATCTGATAATGTTTCTTTAAGCAGGCCAGAACTTTTTTCCTCCTGGTACCCGACTTCCGCCCATGACCAGATAGATTTGGCAATGTTTTCATATTTTTTGGCCCGTTTATCAATGGCCTTTTGGACATCTTTTTTATTTGATTGTGCATTAAGACCAACAGAAATAATCAATCCGTAAATAATGGCAATAAAGTATTTCTTTTTCATCTTCACCTCAATAATTAAGATTCTATAGAATTTTCAAGTCGATGATTCATCCAGTGATTCAGCATATAAAAAGCTGCCAGGGCAATCGCCCACTGTACTACACAAGTTGCTACACTGTATAAAGATGTGGGATCATACCAGTCATCAGGAGCATAAACTGTCGCAGATTGATACATCCACCAAAAAAGCAAAATACCTCCTAGTGCTGGCACAACATAATTGACTACTGAACTCCACCAACTGGGGAATGCCCAGTCATCTTGGCTCTCAGAGCTTACCTCCTGAATTATTCTGGCTAATCCATATTTAACCGCCGCTAAAGCAACAAACACTCCCGAAAGCATCAGGGCTACACCCCAGACAAAATCCTGGTTTCCCATAATATCTAGATTTCGAGCTGATGGTATACCCATAACAAAGCAAACAGTAACAATCCAGCCAATAGCCGTTGTACGTTTTAGTCCTAGATTAATAAGATTACGGACCGGCAACTCCAACATAGAAATGAGAGATGAAAAACCAGCAAATGTCAATCCAAGAAAGAATAGGGCCGCCAATGGTTTACCTAAGGGCATTTTGGCAAATAGCTGAGGCATCCAGATAAAAGTCAGGCCCGTTGCCGCGGGACCGCTGGTTTTCATTACTTCCAGAATTTCTGGTTTGTTCATAGACATTTCATTACCTAAAATGGAAAATACAGTACTAAATACCATGATGGCTGCCAGCAGGGATACCATATTATTCCCGATGGCTGTTGTGAATGCATTTTTTATTACACCATAGCGACGTCGAATATAAATTGCGTAGGTTAGAAAAAGTCCCCAACCAGCCCCAGTATCCCATGCATTTTGAGTCAAAGCTTCCAACCAAATGCGAGGATCTTTAAGTTGGGCCCAATCAACAGTGAATAAATAAGAAATCCCAGCTCCAGCTCCGGGCAGGGTTACCGCTCGTACTACACATAATAGCACAATGCCCAATAACGTTGGAATAAGGAAGCGATTCACTTTTTCAATGGAAGACACTCCTTTCCAAATAGCAAAGCCACCTACACCCATAGCCACCGCATGGAATAGAATTGGAAAAAAACTGTTCTGAAAATTATTCCACAATGCCCATGAAGCATCCGTCGTATTTGGGAGATTATTGAATGTCATACTGCCGAAATAATAGATATTCCACCCAACCACAACAGAATAATAAAATACAATTGCCGTGGAAACGAAACCGACAAATCCGCCCATCCAGGCAAAGGGTTTTCCCATAAAGTGAACAAAGGCCCCTATTGTACCTTTTCGGGACTTTCGGCCCATCACATATTCCGCAATAATGAGAGGGATACTCCACAAGAATAAAAACATTAACCACGCGATGAGAAAACTACCGGCGCCGTTTTCACCGCCATTGGAAGCAGCAATCCGTGGAAAACGCCAGATATTTCCCGTACCTATAGCAATACCCAATGCACTAAGTAAGAAGGTTAAACGTGAAGAAAATCGCGGTGTTGATTCTGACATAATTTTTCCTTATTAATCCTTTTGAGATCCCACCCAATCTTTTATCAATTCTTCTAAAACATCCAGAGGTACAGCACCATTCCATAAAACTGCATCATGGAATTCACGTACATCAAAATCTTTTCCTAATTCTTTTTCAGCATAGCGACGTAATTCCTTGATCTTCAATTCACCAATCTTATAAGAAAGTGCCTGACCTGGCCAGGAAATATATCGGTCTGTCTCAGTTGTGCATTCATGTAGCGCAAGAGCTGTATTAGATGCAAGATAATCAATGACCTTTTGACGTTCCCATCCCATAGCGTGAATACCCGTGTCGACCACTAATCGGCATGCACGCCACATTTCGTAGGTCAAACGACCAAAATTACTGTATGGATCGGTATAGAAACCCGCTTCCTTACCCAACCATTCGCTGTATAATCCCCAGCCTTCCCCAAAAGCAGATAAATATACATCCCTACGAAAATCAGGTACATTTTCTAGTTCAGCTGCAATGGAATTTTGAAGGTGATGCCCCGGTACAGCCTCGTGGAAACTGAGTGCTTCAAGATTGTATAAAGGTCGAACATCCAGTTTATAAGTATTTACCCAATAATAGCCTGGTTCGTTGCTTCCTTCTGCTGGTCCAGCATATCGACCCCCGGTGTATTTTGGTGCCAAATCATCCGGTACGGGGGCAACCCCGTAGGTCAGTCTCGGAAGAGTTTTAAATAGAGATGGTAGTTTCGCATCCATACGTTTGGTAATGAAAGAGGCTTCTTTTAACAATTCTTCAGGTGTATCTGCATAGAATTGTGGATCACTGCGCAGGAATTCCAGAAAATCGGCAAAGCTACCTTCAAAGCCTACTTCATCGATAACAGCTTCCATTTCGCTTCTTATCCGTTTCACTTCTTTTAATCCAATTTGATGCACTTCTTCTGGAGTTAAATCTAATGTAGTGAATTGCCGGACTTTATTTTCGTAATAGGATTTTCCATCCGGAAGTTCGGACGCGCCAAGTGTAGTACGTGCACTAGGTCGATATTGATTTACAAAAAAATCTAAAAATGAACACTCAACAGAATTTAAAGAATTTATAGAAGGCATTAATACAGTCATAGTTGACGAGGTACATATGGCCAAAGCAGATGTACTGAAAAGAATGTTAACAGGACCGTTTGCTCATTGTCAGATACGTTGGGGATTAACTGGAACAATACCAAAACAAGAATTTGAATACATGGGTATAAAAGTTTCTCTTGGTGATGTTACAAATAAAATACCTGCAAAAGAATTACAGGATAAAGGAGTACTAGCGAACTGTAACGTAAATGTTTTACAAACAAATGAAAAGATATTGCAACTTCGGGAAATACACTTATACTTGTTGATAGGATATCAGCAGGTGAAATACTTGAAAAGAAAATAAAAGACAGTGTATTCATAAGAGGTGCAACTAAAAATGTAGAAAGGAAAGAACATTATGATGAGGTATCTACTGCTCAAACTAAAGTTATTATTGCCACATATGGAGTGGCCGCTGTTGGTATTAATATTCCTCGTATTTTCAATTTGGTTCTTATAGAACCAGGAAAAAGTTTTGTAAGAGTAATACAATCAATCGGAAGAGGCATACGTAAAGCAGAGGACAAAGAATCAGTAAGCATATGGGATATTACCAGTTATTGTAAGTTTGCAAGAAGACATCTTACCCAAAGAAAAAAGTTTTACAAAGAGGCAAATTATCCGTATAATATAGAAAAGATAGATACAGATTTATATGAAAATACTAACACTTGACGATAGAACATACACATTAGAAAAAATACCTGAATGGGTCGATGAAAAATTAAGATTTGCAGTACTTGATAATTCTGATCCTGGTAACCCGGATTTCTTCTATAT
>LUMK01000091.1_pt1 | contig 16576 bp, 10 predicted proteins | sample 729981 | NCBI WGS metagenome assembly LUMK01 (sample SAMN03860265, study PRJNA289734) | marine metagenome | biome: seawater column; feature: ocean; material: water; isolation source: Red Sea water column Station 22 - depth 200m | place: Saudi Arabia: Red Sea | collected 2011-10-15 | depth 200 m
AAAGGGATCCAAGTGATTACTACACTTTCGGGGGCGGAGGCGGCTGTAAGAGCTATACGATTGAGCGGGAGAAAAATTGAAGTACGATCCATTCAGGAATACTACAATTGATCATGGGTTAAAGTAAGTGCATTACCCCAACCAAATCCCAATACAAAATAGGAAACCAGCTGCAGAATGCATATATATTGTACCCCAATTTGCAGATTGCAGTAGCCTATCATTATAATATTTATAAAGTGTTCTTGCTGAATTGATTCCAAAATAAGCTGCCGCCAATGTAGCAAGTGTCAAGATTGGGAATGTCCCATTTATGGCCATTAAGACAATACTAATGAATGCTGAAGCAAAGAGAGCTACATATCCTCTTCGAGCTTTTTCCGGTCCTAAAGTAACAATTAAAGTATTCTTACCAGTTCTTTTGTCACTATCGTGGTCAGGAAATTCATTAATATAAACTACAGCTGCTATAAGAAATCCAATGGGTATACCTGCTAGAAAGGCCTCTGGAAGCAATTGACCAGTTTGCACCAGAGCACTACCAGCCGCCATAAGAGGACCAAAATTCAAACCAATCAGCAATTCGCCCAACCCTCTTCTGGATGAAAAATTAAAGGGTGGAGCAGTGTAAAATAAGCCTGACAAAAATCCAAACAGACCTAGCCATAAGATATTGAGGCCTGCTTTAATAATTAACGGTATTCCGACAATAGCGCTCAGAGAAAAAGAAATAGCAGCAACAATTGCCACACCTTTAGGGCTGATTAACCCCATTTGTATACTTCTACTTCCGCCATTTAGTCCTTCGTTACTGTAATTGTAGTTTATTGTATCTGTTCCGCTCTTATAATCAAAATAATCATTAGAGGTATTGGTTCCTATATGAAGCAATGAGCCCGCAAATAATGTTATGCCTAGCCAAGTCCAGCTTACTGGAAAACCCATCATTGAAGCTACAGCTGCCCCAGCGAAAATTGGTACAAAAGTGGCACTCAAAAACGGGAGCCGCATTATTACCATCCATTTGAAAAGTTTGGTTACAAATGATATTTTTGGACGAACCTCGTTAGGAGATTTATCATGAATCCTTTCTGTTACACCACAATAGCCAATGTGATTTCCTTCATTGTCTTTTGTAGGCGTTATTTTTATTTGGCAAGGAATTTCATTTTTGTGTTTGTCAAGAAAAACAGTTTCGCCTTCCCAGGCACCTTTTTCAACCGCTATCTTCAACCAATTAATCACATGACCCAAAACAACTTCACCATGACTAAAATCGCTCACTCTTACCTTCCCAATGACTTCTTCACGTGTATAACCAAAAAGGTCCTGTGCTCCTTCAGAAAAAGTTTCTATCTTCCCATCCAAATCACATGTTATTACACTTTTTAATTCTTTACTCATTTTATAGTACCCCTAAGCTTTAATTTTACATAAAGTAAATCTACATAAAGTATGTATTTTTAAGAAAATCGTGTTCTAAAATTAACAATTTTAGATGAGTCAAAAAGTAATTTTAACCAAAATTTTATATGAGTACACCGACCAAAAGAATTGCATTTCACACCCTTGGGTGCAAACTGAATTTCTCGGAGACGGCAACCATATCCCGCGATTTTATTCGCCGTGGATTTGAACAGGTGAACTATCGAGACGAAGCGGATATCTACGTCTTGAACACTTGCTCTGTCACGGAAAACGCAGACAAGGAAGCGCGCAAACTCATACGCCAAGCCAAGCGTCGAAATCCCAATTCATCTGTGGCAGTGATTGGCTGTTATGCCCAACTGAAACCTAATGAAATTGCGGACATAGATGGGGTAGATATTGTTTTGGGTGCAGAAGAAAAATTTAATTTACTCACACATTTGAATCAGGTGGATTTTAACGTTGGTACTGCTATTGTTCAATCAGACATTGATCATGTCCACAAGTTTACACCTTCCTTTTCTTCTGGAGAACGAACACGGGCTTTTCTCAAAGTGCAGGATGGCTGCGATTACACCTGTTCATTTTGCACTATTCCATTGGCCCGGGGTGAGAGTCGCAGTGACACCATTGCAAAAACAATGAAAGTTGCCCAAGAAGTGGCTGAAACCAATGCGAGAGAAATCGTACTTACCGGCGTAAACATAGGCGACTATGGAAAAGGTACTGCAGAAACATTTTTTGATCTCATCCAAGAGTTGGATCAGTTAGATGGCATCGATAGAATCCGAATTTCATCTATAGAACCCAATTTGCTTATGGATGAGATAATTGAATTTTGTGCATCATCACAAAAATTCATGCCTCATTTTCATGTACCGCTTCAATCGGGATCGGACAAAATTTTAAGTGCAATGCGTCGGCGGTATAAACGGGACTTGTATGAAGGCCGGGTGACCAAAATTAAGTCAGCTATCCCAGATGCTTGTATTGGTGTAGATGTAATTGTAGGATTCCCCGGTGAGACGGATGATGATTTTTTAGATACATACAATTTTCTGAATGAATTGGACATTTCCTATCTCCATGTGTTCACATATTCGGAGCGGTCTAATACTGATGCGCCGGACTTGGGTGAAACAGTGTCGAAAGAGAAGCGGGCAGAACGAAGTAAAATGCTCCATATATTATCCGATAAAAAACGGCGTTTCTTTTATGACCAATTTGTGAGCACCACACGACCGGTTCTTTTTGAAAATATGAAAAATGGTAAATTGCTTGGACACACGGACAATTATATTCAAGTCCAATTGGATGAACCGCCAGAACGGATCAATACTATTCAATCGGTGAAACTGACCCTAAATCATGGCGCCGTCATTGATGGGGTTTTGTAATTATTTTAATCGTAATTATGTAATTCAATTTGACCATAGTTTTAATTACGCTTTAAATATTTACATTTTACGCACCCCATGATTCGATTAGAAAGTCTCTCCAAATCCTACCCCGACGGTGAATTATTTTCTAACGTCAATATATTCCTAAAACGGGATATGCGTGCAGGGCTCGTAGGCCCAAATGGTTCAGGAAAAACAACTCTGCTCCGCATTATGCTGGGCAAAGAAACGCCCGATTCAGGGGGCGTCCAAAAAGATAAAGCCATCACGATTGGGTATTTGGCACAGGATATTGTGGCTGGTTCAGACCAATCTATTCTAGAAGAAGTGCTGGCAGCTTATCCGGAAGTTCGAGAGATTGAAGGAAAGATGCTGACTCTTTCCCATGCTATCGCCGCCGACCCTGAAAACTTAGCATTGGTGAACAAATTGGGTGAAGCGCAAAATAGATTTGAAGCATTGGGTGGGTGGACGCTGGAAGAAAAAGCGAAAAAGATTTTGGGCGGCCTTGGTTTTTCTGATGACAAATTTATTGAACCCATGGATGTATTCTCCGGTGGATGGCGAATGCGTGTGGCATTGGCATCCATCTTGCTTCAAGAACCGGACATTCTATTTTTAGACGAACCCACCAACCACTTGGATTTAGAAGCCACTATTTGGCTGGAATCATTTCTGGCAGAGTGGAAAGGCGGCATGGTCATGATTAGCCACGACCGTGAATTTTTAGATCGGTCTATAAATCATATTCTTGAAATAGATTTGAAAAAAGTGACGCTCTATCACGGCAATTATTCCACGTATAAAGAAGATAAAGCTTTGCGAATGGAACAGCATCAGAATGCCTATCGAAACCAACAAAAGCAAATTAAAGATACGGAAAGATTTATAGAGCGATTTCGATATAAAAATACGAAAGCTACCCAAGTCCAGAGCCGAGTAAAAATGATGGAAAAGATGGAAAAAATCGAAGCGCCAACAGAAGATAATCGGTCTGTCAATATGATTCTGCCCCAATCCAGCCGATCACCATTAAATGTGGCATCTTGTCGAAATGTGACCAAGAATTATGGAGACATTGAAGTATTCAATGGCATGGAGTTGGTCATCGAACGTGGGCAAAAAATTGGATTGGTGGGACATAATGGTGCAGGCAAATCTACGCTTCTAAAAATGCTGGCAGGGGTGGAGTCAGTCACATCCGGCGCAGTACGAATTGGCAGGAATGTTGATCGGGCTTACTATGCTCAACATCAATTGGAAACATTAGACCCGAATGATACGGTATTTGAGTCCATTCAAAAAGTGAGCCCCGGATGGAGCGAGACGGAGATGAGAACTTATCTAGGTAGTTTCATGTTCACTGGCGATGAGATTGAAAAATATATTAAGGTGCTGTCCGGTGGGGAAAAAGCACGTATCGCCATGGCCCGAATGCTGGTAGAACCATCTCATTTACTATTGTTGGATGAGCCCACAAACCATTTAGATATAGTAACGCGAAATGTGGTGGAAACGGCATTAAAGCAATTTACTGGGAGCATTGTTTGTATTTCTCATGACCGCCATTTTTTGAATAATATAACCAATCTCACAATAGAAGTGGGTGACGGTGGTATTCGGACCTTTGAAGGGAATTATAAATATTACGAATGGAAGAAGCAGGAGGAAAAATCAGCTGAACCAATCGAAACAAAAGTGAAAAGTGAATCTAAAGGGGAATCCGATTATAAAGAACGGAAAAAGATTCGTAACCGATTGGCGTGGATAGAAAAACGATTTAAATCCATCGAAAATGAGCTGGAATCGCAGCGGGCCATTACACAAAATCCTGCCAATGGCGACAAATATGAATTACTCCAAGACGCGATGGATGTGATGAACCAGTTGGAGTTAGAATATTTAGAATTGATGGAAGAACAGGAAAGGTTATCTAGCGGAAACCGTTGAAACGGTTTTTATCATCTTAGTTTTTTATTAGCCCTCGCTATCGCGGGGTTTAAAAATCCCATGGGCAGAAAACCCATTTTAATGGTTTTTGAAAATGGATCCCTAATTTTCGTAATCTTCAATCGGAGGGCAGGTGCAGACCAAATTTCGATCACCAAAAGCATTATCTACGCGTCCAACAGATGGCCAATACTTATGGGCTTTCAGCCAATCTGCAGGATAGGCAGCTTGCTCCCGGGAGTATGAGTGAGACCAGTCATCGGATGTAACATGCAATGCGGTATGCGGCGCATTTACCAATGGGTTATCTTTTAGGTCCGAATTCCCATTCCTGACATCCATAATTTCATTTTTAATTGAAATCATGGCTTCACAAAAACGATCCAATTCGGATTTAGATTCACTTTCAGTTGGTTCAACCATAAGGGTGCCTGGAACAGGAAATGACATGGTAGGGGCATGGAATCCATAGTCAATTAATCGTTTGGCCACGTCCTCATCAGATATGCCCGATTCTTTTTTCAAGGGGCGAAAGTCTAAAATAAACTCGTGTGCAGAATACCCATTGGCGCCACGGTATAAAATGGGAAAATGGTCCGCTAATTTATGAGCCATATAATTGGCATTTAAGATGGCGGCTTCGGTAGAGGCTTTGAGTCCTTCGTCTCCTAACAGAGCAATGTATGCCCAAGATATAGGAAGAATACCTGCACTACCTAAGGGCGCAGCTGATACGGCATGAATCGCTTTTTCATTGTTATCTAAAATAGGATGTCCTGGCAAATACGGAACCAAGTGTTCTGTTACACAGATGGGCCCCATTCCCGGTCCTCCACCGCCATGAGGAATGGCAAAAGTTTTATGCAAATTAATATGACAGACATCAGTACCAAATTCTCCGAGACGGGCTAATCCGACCATGGCATTTAAGTTGGCACCATCCAGATATACTTGGCCACCATGCTGATGGACAATGTCGCAAACCTCCCCGATGGATTCTTCAAATACACCATGTGTAGAAGGATAAGTCACCATAATTGCAGCAAGCGATTCACTATATTGTTTAGCTTTGGTTTTTAGGTCTTCAATATCAATATTCCCACTATCATCACATTTGACCACAACCACATCCATACCACAGAGTTGGGTTGGAGCGAGCATCCCTGCAAGCCAGTAATATCCAAAAGCCAGCCAGCAAGCGAATCACATAATTGTTTATATCCTTCTGTTTGATGGGATGGGGCGAAGGGATGTAAAAAAGCAAACTCAGGCCAAGTAATAGGCATCATTTCTACTGCTGCATTCAGTTTCATTGTGCACGAGCCCAAAGAGATCATACTGGTATTGAGCGTTAAGTCTTTTGCCTCTAACCGATGGAGGTAGCGCATCATTTCGGTTTCTGTATGGTAGGCGCTAAACACTTCATGGGTGAGATATTCAGTTGATCGATTAATTCTTAAATCGAACCCGTTATTTCTATCATCATTTTTTACATTAAATACCAATAGAATATCAACTAGATCGCCGGGCGATACGGTTTCATCCAATGATATACCCACTTCACCATTGTCAAAATAACGAAAATTCAAATTATGCTTCTCAGCATTTTGTTTTAGTTCGCCGGGTGATATCCCATACAATTTTACGCGAATAGTATCAAAAAACTGGTCATGGATTATGGTATGCCCCCCATGGAGGATGGCACTTGCTAGATTCTTTGTTTTTTTGTGAACCGTTTTCGCAATCGCACGTATGCCTTCAGCACCATGATAAACAGCGTACATACCCGCCATTACTGCCAAAAGCACTTGAGCCGTACAAATATTGGACGTGGCCTTATCTCTTCGGATATGCTGTTCCCTTGTCTGCAGGGCCATTCTTAATGCACGGTTGCCATGACTATCTTGGGATACGCCAATAATTCGTCCTGGCATTTTCCGCTTAAATTCTTCTTTTGCAGCAATGAAAGCTGCGTGGGGTCCGCCAAACCCCATTGGGACGCCAAATCGTTGAGAACTGCCGATGACCACATCGGCACCAATTTCTCCCGGAGAGGGGAGAATAGCCAAACTAAGGAGATCGGTCGCCACGGCAACTCGGACGCCATTATCATGGGCTTGTTCACATAAATTTGTAAAATCCGTTACCTTTCCATCCGTTGCAGGGTATTGGATCAATGCACCGAACACATTCTCGTTAAATTCAAAATCATCTGTTGATTGAATAACCAGTTCTATGCCAATGGGATTGGCTCGCGTTTTTAACACATCAAGCGTCTGTGGATGACAATCATCGGCAACTAAAAATTGATTTCGCTTTCGACTGGCACGGAGAAGCAATACCATTGCTTCTGCAGCTGCGGTCGCTTCATCCAAAAGGGATGCGTTAGCAATATTCATCCCCGTCATATCTGTTACCATAGTTTGAAAATTCAATAATGCTTCAAGACGCCCTTGAGAAATCTCTGCCTGATAAGGAGTATAGGCTGTATACCAGCCGGGATTTTCCAGAATATTCCGCTGGATGACAGGTGGCGTAATCGTACCATAATAACCCATGCCGATATATGATCGGGCGACTTTGTTTTTTGAAGCCACTTCTTTAATGGTTTTAAGAAGGGTGAATTCATTAAGCCCAACACCAATATTCAGTCCAGAATTAGTCCGTATAGATTCGGGGAGAGTCTGCTCCATAAGCGCATCAATGGAATTGAAGCCCAGATCAGATAGCATTTGATTTTGATCTGTCGAATTTGGACCAATATGCCTTCTTGAAAAATTTTGTTTTATGTCAGGGGACATGGGGAATTATTTCTTGTCGTTTAGAATGTTAAAATAATCAGCTGAATACAGGACATGAATTTATAAAGGGCAGATGCTTTTTGTGTAACTATATTGATAAGGTAATATCAATATGTTTGGACAAGTCCAAAAGAATGGCAGATTAATTATATATTATTCAATTGACTTAAATAATACCGATCATACGCCGCCAATAAACTTTCTTGACCTGAATAGGGTGCAGGTAAATATCGCCTAGACTGAATGCCCAACTGTGATAATTCTGAAATATACCAGTCCTGTTTATTGGTCATATCCCAAAAATCTATGGCTTCATTGGGGTTGTGCTTTTCTGTATCCACACTTGGATCAAATAGCCACGTGCATTCCACCTTGCATTTATCAACCCCATGGGGCTGAACAGTGTGGTACATAACATATTCCGGGTGAAGGCTCAAAAGCATGTTGGGGAAAATACTGTAATAATACACCCGTTTTTTATCATCTTCACCTAAACCTTTCAATGGCGGACAGCAGAAATGGCCGCTGGCAGTGACGCTTTCCTTATCTTCTTTGAAATCCATGTACCCACCTAAAAACGGTCCTTCGTGGAGATCATTTCTTCCACCCATATAAGGCGTTATGGCTGCCAAATCCGGATGGAGAATGGGGCAGTGATAACATTCACAATAATTCTGAATCACCAGTTTCCAGTTCCCCGCCACTTCATAATGGATCGTTTTCATGGGAACGAGATCGCTGATGGTCCAATCCTTAAATCGATTGAATAATGGCGCAAATGCTGTGTCAAAATCTTGGGGATTATCGCTGAAGTTGATAAAAATAAAACCTTCCCATTCAGCGACTGGAATGGAAAAAAGTGAATAGTCTTCTTTTTGGAACCCTTCTACAGCATCCATATGTGGGGCGCCCTTTAGTTCCCCGTCCAATCCATAGGTCCAGCCGTGGTATCCGCATTGGATGGATTTGGAAAACTGCCCCGATGTCTTTTCGCAGATTCGGGTACCCCGATGGCGGCAGACGTTGGTATGAGCCTTCAGTTTTCCGTCTTTATCTCGCAATAAAATGGCACTTTCGGTTCCCATATTAATCACTTTGTACTGTCCCGTTTCACCCAATTCAAATGAACGCCCGGCACATATCCAATTATTCAGAAAAATATTTTCATATTCTTTTTGAAGAATATCAGGATTCACATAATAATCCCGCTCAAGTGTATGGGCACCTTTTGTTAGTGTGTCTGCTGTTTTTTTGAATTCCATTATTTCAACATTTCACGTGCAGCGTTGAAACCGTTGGTTCCGTGAAGCCCACCGCCGGGATGGGTACCGGGACCACAAAGATAAAGATTCTCCACAGGGGATTTATACTGGGCCGTGGATGCAGTTGGCCGCATGAACATGAATTGATCCAATGTCATTTCTCCATGATTCAGGTTCCCTTCCGTCAGGCCAAATTGTGCTTCCATATCCACTGGCGTTAAGAGATAAGAAGATTCAATTTTAGATGAAAATCCCGGTGTATAGTTTTCAATAACTCGAATCACATTTTGGGTCAGTTGATTTTTCGTGACTTCATTCCACGCTTGGTCTCGAAGCTTATAGGGCGCATTTTGGACTGTAGCTGAAAGGACATGCTTTCCATCCGGTGCGAAGTCAGGATTAACTACAGACGGTAGTGTGAATTCCACATATGGCGCTTCAGGTACCCTGCCATATTTCACTGAATCGGCTGCCCGCTCCAGATATTCTATGGATGGTGCGATGGAGAAGACCGTTCCCATTTGATCTTGAGAAACGCCTGGAATCTCCGGCAGGCCATTCAATGCAAAATGGATTCTGGCCGCACTGCCCCGATAACGAATATTATTCAACTGTGTATTGAAATTCGGGTTGAGATTGGATGCCCCCACCAGATTCTTAAATGTATTATTGGGGTCAAGACCGGACACAACTTGAGCTGCTTCAATGGATTCACCGTCACCTAAAGTAACGCCACTGCAAACACCATTTTCTACATAAATGGATTTGACGGGCGTACCTGTGCGAATCTCCACACATGCAGATTCAGCAGATGATTGTAATGCCATAGCCAAATTTTCGGTGCCGCCTTTTACAAATTGAGCATGATGAAAAACACCGCCACTGTGTACATGTTGGTGGAGTAGGTTATATCCCGTACCTGCTGCAAAAGGGCCGAAGGATAAATGGTGGATTCCGGCTGTGGATACAGCGGCTCGAAGCAATTCATTCTCGAACCATTCATCCACCAGTTCCGGCATCATCATGGGTGCTACCCGCATCAAGTCAACAAGTCCGCGAGTTCCATGTTTTCTAACCGGACCCAACATAGATCGCATGCCTAATGCTTCCTTTAAACCAACATTGGGTAAACTCGGGGGCGTTAATGCATAGAGCTTTTCAAAAAATTGGGCAAGCTTGTGGACGTACTCCGTGAACCCACTCCAAGCATTTGCATCTTTTTCAGAATGGTTTGCAATGGATGCGGCTGTTACTTTAGCATCACGATGGAATGCAATATGGTTTCCGTTTTTGTCCAATGCAATTCGAACTACGTCCGGCTGAATTAATTCTAATCCATGGGAATTCAGGTCTAACTTGTCCATGACCCGTGGATCGATCCACTTAACGGTATCATTGAATACATTGCATTTGAATCCAGGTGAAAATTCTTGGGTAGTCGCCAACCCGCCCAATTGATCTTGCGCTTCGAGTACGACCACTTTTTTGCCTGATTTCCCTAACATATTTGCCGCCACTAGACTGTTCACGCCGCCGCCGATCACAATTACATCATACCGATTCATTTCCAAACCCCCAGAATCTTTTTGGCTGCCATTTCACCTGGAGAACCAGTGATGCCGCCGCCGGGATGCGTCCCGGAACCGCATTGGTAATAATTTCGAATGGGGGTGGTATAATCAGCCCATTGGACCGCAGGACGCATAGCAAACAACTGCTGAAGCGTTAACTCACCATGGAAAATATTCCCTTCTGTCAAACCAAATGTGGATTCAATATCCGCAGGTGTGAGTACCTGACGATGCAAAATGATATCCTTGATATTGGGTGCAAAACGAGCGATGGTGTTCACAACCGCATCGCCGAATGCTTCACGCTTTTGATCATTCCAACCGCCTTTAATATCGTAAGGGGCGTACTGCACAAAACAGGACATGACGTGTTTTCCCGGTGGCGCCATTTCAGGGTCGAGCACCGAAGGCAAAATAATATCCATATAAGGTTCTTGAGAAAAATTGCCATACTTGGCGTCATCATAAGCTCTTTCAAGATGGTCATAGCTAGGACTGATGGAAATTGCTCCACGGAGATGATGTCCTTCGCCCGGCAGACAGGTAAAGTCGGGCAATCCATCTAAAGCCAGGTTCACTTTCCCGGATGAACCACGGATACGGAAATTTTTAATGTCCGTAACAAAGTCCGATGGGAGATCCTTTTCATCCACCATTTTCTGAAATGTCAATTTCGGATCCAGCCCGGAAATGACAATATCGGCATTGTATTCATCACCGTTTTCCATGGCTACGCCAACCGCTTTTCCATTTTTGACGATAACTTTTTCTACCGGTGCTTCCGTTTTAATCTCGGCGCCATAATGTTCTGCTGATCGGGCAATAGCCATACTCACTTCTCCGGTGCCGCCCCGTTGGAAGCCCCAAGCCCGGAAGGCGCCATCAATATCACCCATGTAATGGTGAAGCATGACGTAGGCAGAACCGGGGGATCTTGGGCCCATGAAGGTGCCGATGATTCCACTGGCAGACATGGATGCTTTTAATGGTTCGAACTCAAACCACTCATCCAGAAAGTCAGCCGAACTCATGGTCATGAGTTTGGTTAAATATTCAAATTGCTCCGATGAAAGTGTTTTAAAATGGTCTAGTAATTTTTTGGTTTTGGATAAATCCGACAAGGATGGTCGAATGGCATTGGGTGCAATCGTTTCTAAAATAGGTCGAACCGCCATCCCGATCTGACCCATGGCGGGACCAAATCGCATATAGGCTTCGGCATCCCGCAATGAATGGCGAGCAATCTCACGATAGGTTTCATCTGCATCTGCCGTGCGGATGAGATAATCATTATCCAAAGGTGTGAAGGTACTTTCTAATGGAAGAAGCTCTAACCCGAATTTGGGGAGCATGAGTTCCCGCATTACATTGGGTTTCATGAGACTCACCACATAAGAGCAGACAGAAAATTTGAATCCGGGAAAAATTTCTTCAGTAACGGCTGCACCGCCCAACACATAACGCCGTTCAAGGACCAATACCTTTTTCCCCGCTTTTGCTAGATAGGCTGCTGCCGTTAGGCCATTATGGCCGCCGCCAATTACAATGGCATCATATTTTTTTATTCCGGGCATGAGCGTTTCCTTTCCGGATCAAAGAAAGGTGTCTTAACCACTATCGCCGGTGTGAGTTTTCTAAAATGTTCTACTTTGAGTTCAAACATGAGTTCAGACCCTTCGTTGGCATACTCTGATTTTACATGAGCAAGTGCAATATATCGTTTTAGAAGCGGTGACCACGCACCACTGGTGGCATAGCCAACCTGTTCGTTTCCTTTGTAAAGGGGAGTACTGGTTCGCCAGGCTGTGCAAGGGAGTCCCGGTGCCAAGCCTGCTTTTCGGTAATGCTGTTCCAGTTCTTTCCATTGGATTTCTATGCCTACAAAATTCCATTCCGGGCCACGAGCCAATTCTGCTTCTAATGCTTTTTTACCGATAAAATCTTTTTTCTTCATTTTCACGGCCCAGCCCAGCCCTACTTCATATGGAGAAGATTTCCGGGATTCAATAATGGCATGTCGGGATGAGACATAATCCACATCAAGTAAAATGAGTCCTGCTTCGATTCGGGAAATATCCAGTGCGTTAAGCCCCGTTGGTGTGATACCGAAGGGTTTCCCTTTTTTTAGCAATAGATCCCAGACTGCTAATGCATCATTTGGATCCATCCAGATTTCGTAACCGAGATCGCCTGTGTACCCTGTGCGGGAAATGGAAACGGGGATGTCGCCAAATGTGGTATCCATCATCCAGAAGAATTTGAGACTGTCCAATGAATCGGATGCCAACGTATTCAGAATAGCTCTGGAATTGGGTCCTTGGAGTGCCAATGCCGCTGTTGTGTCTGAATCATCGGTAATGGTCAGATCCATACCCGCGGCGTTGTGTTCTATCCAATCCAAGTTGGGTTCAGCGCTGGTGATGCGGAATTTCTTTTCTGATAAACGTTGAACCGTACCATCGTCGATCACCTTACCGTCTTCATCACACCATGGGGTGTACATAACCTGCCCCACTTTGCAGATGCGGACGTTCCTTGTCACCAGCCGATCAAGGAATTCCTGTGCGTCTGGACCGTCAATAATATATTTTTTTAGGGGTGTAATATCCAATAGCGCTGCCTTGGTACGGATGGCAAAATATTCATTATCATGATGGAGTTCATAACTGGTGGCCGCCAGATAACCGCCCCACCGTTTCCATTCCTGGGGCTCATTCAGTTTGGACGTCCGCTCAAAAAATGGAGAAAGCTTTAAGTGGGTGTTGGCGGTGAATTGGTTGTTGTAGGTCATTCAGTTGTTCTTAAAAATGGTCGTGTTAAACATGTTGGTCCACCGGCGCCTTTGATTGAAATTTCTGATCCGTCATAAGTATGGACGGCAACACCTTTTTCTTCCAATCTGTTTTGTGTAACTGGGTTGCCTTCAAGCATGATCACTTTCCGTGGCGCCACAGCCAATACATTGCAAGCCATTGAGTCATATTCTTCATCCGGGACTTCAATGAGTTCAATATTTCGGGCGAGAAGATATTCCCGGAATGGCACCGGAAGCAATCGGGAATAGACCAAATATAAATCATGATCAATTGGAGACACATTGCTCATAAGGTGGAGACAATCTGCAGGGCCCGTCCAGTGGGGAAGGGGGACAGAAATCACTTCATCTACAAGGTCACCCAGGAGTTCTTTAATTTGACGAATGCCTTCTGCATTGGATCGATACCCCTCACCTATGGCTACGGTTCGTTCGTCAATCCAAACCACATCGCCACCTTCTAATGTTCCCGGGGCTTCGATCTGCCCCAAAATCGGTACACCAATAGATTCAAAATATTTTGCTATGGCTGAAGATTCTGGCAGTCGTGCTACCTTGCCCATGGTGCATAATACAATACCGCCATTGGTGACGACGCACGGGTCGTGGGTATAAACAGAGTCGAGTGATGTAGAATTATCTTTCGGTAGATAATGAACTTCAGCACCAGATGATTCCAAAAACGACACCAATGATTCGTGAGCCGCCTGTGCTTTATCAAAATCCGGTGTACCAAAATAATTTAACAGGGGTGATTGTTCATCCACTTGTGACTGGCTTTGGTAGGCATCCCTGGGCTGTTTCACTAAAACCCGACGGATAGGATCCACCATATTTTGGCAGCCGAAATGATTACTCAATGGAACCCCCGCACCAGTTGATGATCATATTTGCCATAATGTTGATGCATGTTAATACTTCTTCAATTTCTACAAATTCATTGGCCGCATGGGCGAGACGAACGTCTCCGGGGCCAAAAAGAACGGCGGGAATTTGTGCATGATTTGTGAAGAGGCGCAAGTCAGATCCATAGGTAACACCTTCTAAAATGGGCGCATCGCCAACGGTTTGAACAAAACTGTCTGTCAGGGTTTGAATCAGGGGATGATCCACTGGTGTTTGGCCCGATTCAAATTGCCCCTCGAACCATTCAATAACTGGTGGATTATTTTTTAGCCAAGTATCTTTATTGGAAATATTTTGGATATGAGATTCAAATGCATCTCGGGCATCTTGTGCGGTCTCCCCAGGGAAGACGCCAAACCTACCTTCTGCGATTACAGATTCGGGGACGGTGGAATGCCACTCTCCACCTTTGATGGTGCCAATATTAATGGGGGCCACACGATCCGGGGATTCGTAATATTGCACTTCAAAGGATTGATGTCGGTGTTTTTCTAAATCCAATATTGATTGGTGGATTAGGTTGAATTTTTCAATAGCGCTGACCCCATCCCACCGCATGGCCGCATGGGTGGCTCGCCCGGGAATGGTGAGTCGAAATGTCAAAGCCCCCGATTGAATTGGGCTCATTTTTAAGGATGTGGGTTCCAGGATAACGGCGCCATCTCCACGATAACCTTTCACAATATTGGTCAATGTGCCGCAGCCGCCCGATTCTTCGCCCACTACCGATTGAACCATGACATTACCATTGGGCTTGAATCCAATCTCTTGAAGTATTTGGATGGCAAAAATTCCAGATGCTAATCCTGCTTTCATATCGCAGGAGCCACGGCCGTAAATACGACCATCTTTCACTGATCCAGACCAAGGCGATTCATCCCAAAGTGCTTCCGCGCCGGTGGGGACCACATCCACATGACCATTTAAAATAAGGGAGCGGCCTTGGCCATTTTTCCAATGCCCAACTACATTGGTTCGTGTGTCAGGAGAAAATCCATCATCACAAAATGCAGGGTGATCCTGAATTACATCAAAATGAACGGGAACTTTTTTAGTGGCCAGTCCCAGTTGATTTAGTTTTTCAAATATAATATTTTGAACATGTCCTTCATCGTTCGCCAAACTGGGAGACTGGACCAAAGTTTGGATAAAAGAGATGATATCATCTTTGGTCGCTTTCAGAGATTCATCAATTTTTGATTGATATTCAGGCACGCTTTTTCCAATAATAATAAAGGGGAAGGCCTGCCACAACTAGAATAGTCCCAATGGCCGAATCGCGGGGCGCTTCCATAATTGTATTTATGGTCAGAAAGACTGAGAACAAAATGAAGATGGCCGGTATCCATGGATAGAGGGGTGTTCTATAGGGTCTTTCCATATCAGGCTTTTTCTTTCGAAGGATAATGACAGCACCGGCAGACATACCGTAAAATATCCATGAGGCAAAAATAATATAAGTAATAAGCTGGTTAAAGGTGCCAGTGAAAGTAAGAAATGCAGCCCAAAAGCATTGGATCATCAGTGCGTTGGCAGGAGATTTATATTTTGGATGGACAGCTGAAGCTTTTTTAAAGAAAAGTCCATCTTTAGCCATAGCATAATTTATTCTGGCACTGGTGAGAGTAAATCCATTATTAGCTCCGATGAGTGAGATTAAAATAATAATGGTAATAATCATAGCGCCTTGCTCGCCCATAAAAATAGAAGCTGCATCTGACATCACCATTTGGGAGTTGACCATTACTTCAAAGCCCAATACATAGACCAATGTATAATTCAATAAAAGATAAACAGTCGTTATAATTGCCATGCAGTAAATAAGAGAAAGTGGAATATTGCGATTGGGCTCTTGGACTTCTCCCGCTACATAGGTGACAAATATCCAACCATCAAATGTCCATAAAACGGCCACCATGGCCAACCCCATGGGCCCGATTAGGGTATATAAAGACCTTCCACTGAATAATGGGTCTAGATTTTTTATGGAACCACCATCCATTGTTAAACCAAGTAAAATGACCACTGCGATAGCACTGACCTTTGCGATGGTAAAACCGTTTTGAAAACGAGCCCCTGCTTTAACGTCTACAATATTGATTAAGGTTAATCCAACTACCATGCTGATTGAGATTAATCGAATTTCTAATGGTGAAAGGTGGAAAAAAAATTGTAAATATTCGCCAAAAGCAACGCCCACGGCGGCCAACGATGCCGTATTAATCACGGCTACGGCTGACCAGCCATAGAGAAATCCCCATACAGGACCATAAGCCTCGCTCAAATATACATACTGGCCGCCGGCACGTGGCATGGCTGCACCCAGTTCTGCCACAGAAAGGGCACCAAATAAACTGACCAAAGCACCAATGATCCATACTGTAAAAAAAAGAGAAGAAGACATGGTATAGAGGGCAACTGTTGCCGGGACCATGAATATACC
>LUMK01000280.1_pt1 | contig 16481 bp, 17 predicted proteins | sample 729981 | NCBI WGS metagenome assembly LUMK01 (sample SAMN03860265, study PRJNA289734) | marine metagenome | biome: seawater column; feature: ocean; material: water; isolation source: Red Sea water column Station 22 - depth 200m | place: Saudi Arabia: Red Sea | collected 2011-10-15 | depth 200 m
AACCCATACAACGTCCCAATGAAAATTTATCCAGCCGTTCACTATACAATGGGAGGGCTTTGGGTAGACTATAACTTGATGACAACCATTCCCGGCCTGTTTTCAATAGGGGAAAGCAACTTTTCTGATCACGGTGCAAACCGTCTAGGAGCAAGCGCACTGATGCAGGGGCTTGCAGATGGCTATTTTATTGTTCCACACACAATAATGGACTATCTTTCGCATGAACCCCCCACCTCTTTGAACAAGACAAACCAAGATTTTTTCAAAAATGCGGCGTACAAAACAACCCAAGAAATTGAAAAAATTATGAACATCAAAGGAACCCTTGTTGTTGACGAAATTCATCGGGAGCTAGGAAAGACCGTTTGGGACAAAATAGGAATGTCAAGAAACAGTGAGGGGCTACAGGAAGCACTTGAAAATATTCCAAAGATTAAAGAAAAATTTTGGACAAAGCTGTTAATTCCTGGCTCTAAAGAAGACTTCAACCAAGAGCTAGAAAAAGCTTTGAGGTTAAAAGACTTTATTGAGCTGGCAGAGCTTATGGCGCTCGACGCCCTAGACAGAAAAGAGTCTTGTGGTGGGCATTTTAGAGAAGAATTTCAAACAAAAGAAAATGAAGCAAAAAGAAACGACTCAGAGTTTATGTATGTTGCAGCATGGCAATACAACAAAGATGGAAAGCCAAAGCTATTCAAAGAAAAGCTAGAATATAAAAACGTTAAGCTAAAAACAAGAAGCTATAAATAATGAATATAAATCTAAAAGTTTGGAGACAAAAAAACAGGGAAGAAAAGGGCGAGTTTAAAGCCTACAGGCTTCAAGACATTGACCCAAATATTTCTTTTTTAGAGATGTTAGACATTTTAAACAACAAGCTTATTAAACAAAAAATAGAGCCGGTAGCTTTTGACCACGATTGTAGAGAAGGAATTTGTGGTTCTTGTGGTTTTATGATTAATGGCCAGCCCCATGGGCCCCAAAAAGCTACAACAGTTTGCCAGCTTCACATGATGTCTTTTAATAGCGAAGACGAAATTGTTTTAGAGCCTTTTAGAGCAAAAACTTTTAAGATTGTTAAAGACCTGTCGGTAGATAGAACTTCTTTTGATCGCATTATTTCTGCAGGAGGGTTTATTCCTGTTGATACTGGAGGCGCGAAAGAAGCAAATGCAACGGTTGTTGAAAAAGCAAATGCTGACGAAGCCTTTCTTTCTGCGGCCTGTATTGGTTGCGGGGCATGTGTTGCTGCCTGCAAAAATTCTTCAGCAATGCTTTTTACAGCGGCCAAAGTTTCACACCTTGCTTTGTTGCCACAGGGAGAGCCTGACAAAAAAGAAAGAGTTCAAAAAATGGTGGCAACAATGGATGAAGAAGGGTTTGGGGCATGTACAAATACCGGCGCCTGTTCAGCTGAGTGTCCCAAAGAAATTTCACAAGAAAACATTGCTAGACTAAATAGAGAGTTTATTAAGTCCCAGCTTTGATGTAAATTAAAACCATGTTTTTTCATTATTTAAAATTTTTTTTAAGCCCAATATTTACTTTAGCAATTGGCTTGGGCGTTTATGTTGGCGGCACAACAGTTTGGCGACGACGTGTCAAAACCAAAATATAAACACACGTGGCCACTAGACCTTGCTTTGTTTGTAAACGTTCCTTTGTTTTTTTTGGTGTTGTTTTTGTTTTTACAAAAAAATCCAAGCTGGACCCCCCACCTTTTTGTTTATGTACCTATTCTTGGTCTGCTCATGTCTACGGTGCTCATTAATGTTGGGCACGAACTTGTTCACAGAACAAGCAAAAAGCTTGATTCTGAAGTAGGAAACTGGGCTCTGGCAGCAGCCTGGAATCCGGCCTTTGCAATTGAACATGTTTATGGTCACCACAAAAATGTTGGAATTCTTGAAGAAGATCCTGTGACAGCAAAAGCTAACCAAAACCCCTTTGTTTTTGCTTTCAAGGCTTTTTTTGGTGAGCATGTTCATGCTTGGGGCATTGAGTCGCGACAGCTAAAACGAAGAAAACAACCGATTTTTTCTCTTTACAATCGACTCGTTGTTGGCTATATAAGAATGGCCATGTTTTTTTGTATAGTGTATGTTTTGTTTGGCCCGTTTGGCCTATTGCTTTATTTTTTTACAGGCGTAATTGCAAACTATGTATTTCAAATGATCAACTTTATAGAGCACTATGGTTTGGTTCGAATAAAAGGAGCCCCGATACTCCACCACCACTCTTGGAACTCAAACAACAGAATGACAACCTATTTAACATATAACCTTACGCGACACTCTGATCATCATGTGAATGCAAAAAAAGAATTTTGGGAACTTGATCCCTGCCTGGACAACGGCATTTCATTGCCATCGGGTTATTTGGCGTACATTGTTTTGTTTACTTTTGTGCCTTTTATAGCTCGAAAAAAAATGCACCCAAGATTAAAAAATTGGTATCATCAATATGCCTCTGAAGAAGAAAAGGCCCTAGTAGAACACTATAAATATTTTTAGTTTTGTAGTTTAAAGTTAACCGGAATAGTAACCCATACCGCCACAGGGCGCTCACGCTGTTTTGCAGGCCTAAATCTTGTTTTTCTAAGAGCATCAACCGCAGACTCATTCAAGCCAGTGTTTGGAATGCCTTTTAAAACAATGGTTTCTTTAACCCTTCCTTTTTCATCAATGAAACACTGAATCAACACCTGCCCTTCAATTCCCGCTTCTTGAGCAATATCTGGATACAGAGGCTTGATTGGTGTAATTGGACGAGGCGGATCATCATAAGGAATAAACTTAAATTGTGGACCAGACGGAGGAGGGGGAGGAGCGTCCCATGCATCAAAGTTGTCTAGGTCTGTTTCCTCAATTGTTAAGTCGTCTGCCAGGTCTTCATCTTCCGATTCGATCGGAATAGAGGGCCTTGCAGGGGGCGGAGGGGTTTCAAACTGTTGTGTTTCAGGAATTTCAATATTTTCGATAATGATTTGCCCTTCGCTTTCAATATCAATATCGGGCTCAAATCGTTGAAGCCCATAAAAGCTCAACAAACCAAGAAAGCAAGCCAACAAAGCCCCAATTCTTGTTACTGTTGAATATTCTTCTTTTAAGGTGGCGTTACCAAGGTTTGCGCGCCCCAGAACAAGCTTTACAATAAAAGAAATGGGATTTATTCTGCTCATTGGCCCGGAACCTTTACTTTTGTAGAATAATTTAGCCTAAGAGCATCAGCCTTTCTTAGTTCGTTGTGGATGCTTGAAATAACCTCCATCCTTGCGGCCAGATCTGCCTTTAAGGAAACCGTTAACTGGGGGTCTGAAGCTGTATGTCTCTTCGATTCTAGCTTTTCAATGCGCTCTGCCTTAGGAAGAGAAATTGGTAAACCAGAATACTCTCTCAACACTGTTGTAACCATGAAAAAGATAAGGAGCATAAAAATAATATCTGGCATAGAAGAAGTAGATATCTTCGATTCTATGCTTGATTTTCTTTTAAATTTCATTCTGTTTCCGCTATTGATATACGCGTAGCATTAGCCATTTTTAGTTGATCTAAAACTTCAACATATACATCATATTGTGACTTTTCATGAGCCTTGACCGAAACAATAAGCTTGTCGTTTTTTCTTATCTCTTCTTTAACCCTGCGGTGAATGTCTTTTATTGGAACAGGGTCTCCGCCCAAAAGAACATTCCCAGAGGAACTAATAAGACAATTAAGAATATTCTTTTTATTAATTTCAAGCTCTTGTCCTTCTGCTGGCAAAATAATCCCAAGACCTTTGTCCATATCAATTGTGGTGGTAACCAAAAAGAAGACTAAAAGCAAAAACGCAATGTCTGCCATTCCGCCTTCAGGGATAGCTCCTACCCTAGTTTTTCTTTCTCTAAGAGCCATTTTTATTTTGCGCTTCTAAGAAGGTCTGTTAGTTCAATTGATTTTTCTTCCATGTCTAAAACCATTCCATCAATTTGAGAAGAAAAATAATTTTGACAAATTTGGATTATCATAGCAACAACCAAGCCAAAAGCAGTGGTTAGCAAGGCCTGTGAGATTCCGCCAGCAACAACAGCTGGAGAAATATCATTTGCTGCCTCAATTGCTTCAAAAGCACCAATCATTCCCCATACAGTACCGGTAAACCCCATCATTGGAGCTATTGCAACAATTGCAGTTAACCAACCCATATTTTTTTCAAGAAAAGCCATTTCAAGAGAACCTGCATTTTCAATTGCTTTTTCTACCTGATCAGCTCCTTTGCCAGCCTTGTCTAAGCCAGCTTTACAGATGTTTGAGACAGGACCGTCGTGTCCTTCACAAACCGATAAGGCCTTTTTTGATCCGCCAGCCTTTACTGCCTTTGAAAGGTCTTCCATAAATCCATCAGAATCAGCTTGTGATTGTGACAAAGAACGAAAGCGCTCAACTACTAGTGCCAAACCACCAAGTAGTAGCAATAAAATAGGGTACATAAAAGGTCCGCCGTCTAAAAATAATTCTACCATTTAAGTTCCTCCTAACCTGTTAAATGTTTAAAAACTTAGCTTATAACAAAGGGAATGTCAATAAACTAGAAAACTTCCCTTATTTTTAATAAAATTTCTTTTTCAATTTCTGAATTTAAAGAATAATTAATCGTTATAGCCCCAACAGGAACCTTAATCATTTTTTTATATTGTTTTAGCTTAATTAGATCTTTTTCTGTGCACAAAACAGCATCAACACCGTTTTTGTTTATAAACCGATTAATTTTATAAACATCTCTTTTTTTAAAAGGATAATGGTCTGGATATATTAAAAGTTCTTTGGAGTCTATTTTTAAAAATTCTAATGTTTTTTTAAAGCTTTCAGGGTCTCCAATTGCACACAACGACAAAATATTGCTGTATTTTTCCAAAACGTTTATTGAACATGTTTCGTCGTTAGGCATTAAAAGGCGGTCGTTAAAACTCCAATGAAGAACAAACCGATTTTGATCTCCGTTGTTTTTATTAAACAGATTTCCCTTTGTTTCTATAATCATATCAGCCCTCTTAAGCCCTAGCACAGGTTCGCGCAACAAGCCGTATGGAAACACTTTTTGAGAGTCTAAAGAGGCCTCCGAGGAGGTTAGCACAATGTCAACATCCCTGTCTACCTTGCGGTGCTGAAAGGCGTCATCCAATATTACTATGTCGCAACCCTTTTTTTCATAAAGATAGTTTGCTGCATCTACCTTGTTTTTTTTGCGCCAAGAAACATAAACAGGCACTTCCTTTAAGTTGTTTTTTAATAAAACAGCCTCATCTCCAGCTTCTTCCCAGGACTGGTTTTCCATTAGAAAGCTACGCCCAAAGAGAAAATTATTATTGTTTCTTCCATGTCCGGTGGTCACGATTCCTACGGAGTAGTTTTTTGAAACCAAAAACCTTGACAAAGCAATTGCAAACGGCGTTTTTCCTGATCCCCCCAACGAAAGGTTGCCAACGCTAATAACCTTTGCTTTTGATTTTTTTGCCTTCCAAAAATTGTAGTCATATAGGAAGTTTTTTATTTTTATTAACAAAACATGTATTGGAAACAAAGTTAAAACAGCAGTGAAAATCCAAACCTTGCTCCTATAGTAAAAGCTATTCATGTTGAGACGCAACTTTGTCAATAAAGCTTAACTTCTCTTTCAATTTTTGTATACAAGCATCTAGGCTTTCTTCCTTGTGAAAGTATATCGGTTCCCCTACAACTAGCTTTATTGGGCTAAAAGGCTTGCTTAAATAAAAGTTGTGCCAATTATTTTTAAACACCCAACTTTTTTTAGCGTCTCCAATAACAGGGATTATCGGAACCCCGGTTTCCTGTGCTAGCTTAATGGCTCCGGGTTTTGGAACGTGTTCTGGTCCCTGTGGTCCGTCTGGGGTAATAATAATTTTAGTAGATGAAATTTTTAAAAGCCTAACCATGTCTTTGTATGCGTCTAACCCGCCCCTAGAGCTAGACCCTCTTACGAATGAATACCCAACCAATTCTCCAACCCTAACAATTAGCTCAGCATCTTTGCTTATGCTTGCTAATCCAATATAGTTTTTATTAGAAAAATAATGAAAAACAGTTAAAACTTTTCCATGCCAAGAAACCAAAATAAACGATTGATTATTTTTTGTTAAAGCGTTGATATTGTTTTCGCCCTCAACAGTAAACTTGTTGAAACCATATAACAGCTTTATCAACATCCAAAGAAAAGCGGTTTTTATGGATAAAAGAAATTTACTGTAAAATGTATTTTGCTGCATTGTGATATGGGTTTTTTGTTTCTGACTTCATTTTTTCAACAAGAAGACTATAGTTTTTTTCCCAGGCCCCCTTGCCTTCGTTTGAAAACAAATAATTGATTTCGTTAACAATGTTTGTTGCTGTCATATTTTTTTGTAATAATTCTTTTACAGATTCTTTTTCTGTAATTAGGTTTACTAAAGACAAATGTTTTACCAAAGACATTTTTTTTGCAACAAACCAAGTTAGGGAAGACATCTTGTAACAAACCACCATGGGACAATTTAATAATGCAGTTTCAAGAGTAGCTGTTCCCGAACACACAATTGCTGCATCAGCAGACGAGAGTGCTTCATAGCGGTTTTTATCAACCACTATTAAGTCTTTTGGTGTGTTTTTAATTTTAATGTTTGGCGCCTGAATAAGAACAGGCTGTATTTTGTGTTTTGAAGACACGTTAAGGGCGCTCATTGTTTTCAAAAAAATAGGCCAATGTTTTTTTACTTCGGATGCTCTGCTGCCCGGCAATAAAGCAATAATTTTTTTATCTTGATCGATATTATATCTTTTGTGTAGAAATCCAGGATCAAATTTTTGTTGTAAAATAGATATAAGCGGATGTCCAACAAAGTGCACACCAATTTGTCGATCACTAAACCATTTTTTTTCAAAAGGAATAATACTAATTAGTTGTTTACAGGTTTTTTGTAGAGCCTTTGCCCTAGAGCTGTTCCATGCCCAAACCTGAGGTAGAATAAAATAAGAAATAGGAACCCCTGTTTTTTTCATTTTTTTTGCAAGCCTAAGGTTAAAGCCCGGATAATCAATTAATATTACCTTGTCAGGTTTAAGCCTGTTAATAAATTGTACCGTTTTGTTAAATATCCTTTTTATTCTTGGGTAGTGTTTTAACACTTCAAACAAACCAATTACATTGAGGTTTTTAACATGCTCAATTTTGTTAAGTCCAGCTTGAATCATTCTGTCACCACCAATTCCGTAAAAAGAAAGATTTGGATTAATGTTTTTCATTTGTGCAATCAGTTTTGATCCATGTAAATCCCCCGAATCTTCGCCAGCAATAACAACTATTTTATTATTAACCATTTTTAGTAATTTTTTTTTCAATTTCTAAAGCAATTCCTAAGGCCTTTAAGCCTTTTGTTCCGTCTACAGTAGGGACACTTCTTGTATAAATGCAATCAATAAAATTGTTTATTTCGTCTAACAAAGCATCCCTCTCTTCTGGTATAATTTTATTATAGAATATTCTTTTTGTTCCATCTGCTGTTTCAAACTCTCTTTCAGTCGAGCTTCCCGTTGTTCCAACAGTTTCAGCCGAAGACAAATCAAAAGCGGTATCAACATTATAAGTTTCAATTTGTGGAATCATTAGGTCTGTAATGGTATAAAGATTTTTTTCATAGGTTCTAATTTTTCTAACATAACTCTGTGCAATTCTGCTTGATTTAAGGTTTGCAATGACCCCATTAGAAAACTCAATTCTCGCATGAGCAACATCTACTTTTTCTCCCACCATTGTTGCTCCACTTGCTTGAATTTGTTTTATGTTGCTATTAACCATAGACAAAACCAAATCAATATCATGAACCATTAAATCTAACACCACAGGAACTTCGGTTCCTCTGCTTTGGAAAGGAGCCAACCTTTCAATTTCTATAAAATGTGGATTTTTAACTATTGTTTTTAGCTGATTAATTGTAGGGTTAAACCTTTCAATGTGTCCTACTTGGACAATGTTTTTATTTTTTTTAGAAAGACGAACTATCTCTTCTGCTTCTTTTGTTGTGCTAGCGATAGGCTTTTCAATAAAAATGTCTTTATTTTTTTTAAGACACTCCATAGCAACCCCATGGTGCAAGTTGGTTGGGGTTACAATGTGTAAACCATCTGAGGAATTAATTAGTTCTTCAAGGCTTTTGAAGCTTTTAACTGAAAATTCTTTACTTATTTTTTGAGAAGTTTTTTCATTTATATCAAAGAAACCAACAAAATTAACAGAAGAATGAGAGGAAAGGTGTTTAATGTGATGCCTTCCAAGGTGTCCTGCGCCTATTACTCCAATTTTAACATGAAATTTTTTATCAACCACGATTATTACTGTCCTTTAATAAAGTATGCAACATCTCCTTCTTGCATAATATAGTCTTTACCAACAATTTTAACCAACCCCAATGTTTTTAAATCTTTTATATTATTTTTATGCTTTATGACATCGTCAAAAGTGTATATTTCAGCTTTGATAAATTTTTTTGCAAAATCAGTATGAACTTCTTTTGCTGCTTGTATCGCTGTTGCTCCTCTAGCAACTGTCCGAGCTTTTACCTCTTCTTTATTACAAGTAAAGAATGTTTGAAGACCAAGAATTTTGTAGGACTCTTTAATAAGGCTGTTTAATTCGGGCTCTTTTAAGCCATGTTCGTTGAGCAATAGCTGTTTTTCTTGATTGTTTAAGTCTGATATTTGTGACTCCAGCTTTCCATTGATTGTTATAAATGAAGAATGGTTTTGTTTTGCAAGGCCCCTTGCTTCTTGGATTTGGTTTGTTGCTGCGCTATTTTTACCAACATTTGCTACACAAACCATTGGCTTTTCTGTTAAAAGAAATAAATTATTGATAACAAAATCTTCTTTGCTGTTTCTTTGGAAAGTCTTAGAAAACCTTCCCTTGTTCAAGTGTTCCAGTAAATTTTTTAAGACGACCTTTATCAATTTGCCGTTTGGATTGTTTGCTTTAACTAACTCTTCGTTTTTTTCCAAATTTTTCTCAACGGTTTTTATATCAGCAAGCACCAATTCAGTATTAATAGTTTCAATGTCATCTAATGGGCTTACCTTGTTTTCAACGTGTGTAATATTTTTGTCCCCAAAGAAACGAACAACCTGTACAAGAACTTTTACAGATCTAACTTGTGATAAAAACTGATTTCCCAACCCTTCTCCCTTGGAAGCGCCTTTAACAAGCCCGGCAATATCCACAAAAGTTATTGCAGCATTAATTGTTTTAAGAGCATTAAATAGGGTTGATTTTCCAACATTAGGAAGACCTACGAATCCACAATTTAGTTTCATGAGGAGAATATATTATTTTTTTGAACGTCTAAATAAGTCTTTTTTAATAAGTCCAAACCCTTTTTTAATAAGTCCAAATCCATTCATTACCAACAACAACCCATTATTAAGCTTATTAATTTTCCTATTCACGATATGCCGCTCATACCTGTTATTTTGAATTTATCAAAACCGACAGATTTGATTAGCTCGATCCAAAGCGTTGTTGGGTTTTTATCAAAAATTATTTCTGGGGTATCATATATTAACCAATCACCATTTTTAATTTCATTGTCTAATTGGTTTTTGTCCCATGCAGAGTGACCAAAAATAAGCTTTGTATTGTCTGCTCCTTTTTCTTCAAATAGGATTTTTTTAATTAGCTCAAGATCGTTAGATAGCTTGATCTTTTCTGACATGTCAAGCAGAGCCTTTTTTGTATTTTTATCGCTAAGAATACATGCTTCATGAATAGAAATGGGGCCACCAAAATAAATTTTTTTTGATTGAGAAAGTAAATCTTTAAAAAATTTATCTTTTATACCCGAGCTGATAATTTTCATTGTACTAACTGGTTTATTGATAATAAATCCTACTGCACCATCCTTGTTGTATTCACAAATAAAAATAACGCTTTTTGAAAAATAAGGATCTGTCATATTTGGCATTGAAACCAAAAGCTTGTTCTTTAATGTATACATTACATATAAACATAAATCCTTTTTTGAATGATGTCCAGACTTAACTAAATTGAAGGTTAACTCTTTTTATAGTATGAAAAATATTTTATCAATTAAAGGCGCAAGACAACACAACTTAAAAGACATTAATGTTGATATTACAAAAAATAAATTGGTTGTAATTACAGGACCTTCTGGTTCAGGGAAATCTTCATTAGCGTTTGATACTATTTACGCTGAAGGACAGAGAAGATATGTTGAGTCTCTTTCTGCATATGCTAGGCAGTTTCTAGATTTAATGGAAAAACCCGATGTTGATGTTATTGAAGGGCTTTCACCTGCCATCTCCATTGAACAAAAAACAGGTTCACGAAATCCACGATCAACGGTTGGAACCATTACTGAAATCCACGACTATTTGAGACTTCTTTATGCTAGCGTTGGAAAACCACATTGTTGGGAGTGTAAAGAGCCAATTGATAAGCAAAGCCCAGAGCAAATTGTAGATCAGATTTTAACTATTAATTCCGATAAAAAAGCCTATATCCTTTCCCCAATTGTTCAAGGAAGAAAAGGGCAACACAAATCAGTCTTAGAAGACATAAAGAAAAAAGGGTTTTTAAGAGCAAGAATTGATGAAAAAATTGTATCACTAAGAAAGGAACAAGATCTTGAAAAAAATAAAACCCACAACATTGATGCTGTTATAGACCGCGTTGTTATTCATCAAGACATTAAATCTAGACTGTTGGAATCTGTTGAGCTCTCATTAAAGATGGGTGAAGGAATTTGTATTATTAATATTGAAGGAAAAAAAGATATCTTGTTTAGCGAACACTTTGCTTGTCCATATCATCCCTATGTTAGTTTGTCTGACCTTGTTCCTCGCATGTTTTCATTTAACTCCCCATATGGAGCCTGTAACCAATGTGATGGTTTGGGCTATATAACAGAAGTTGACCCCAATCTTATTGTTCCGGATATAAAAAAATCATTAATACAAGAAGCTATTGTTCCTATTGGAAGCCAGCCGAAAGGGTGGCATGGTGCCAAACTAAGAGCGCTGAGCAGAACCCGCCCTTTATCTTTTTCTTCTCCATGGAACAAGCTTAGCAAAGAGATTAGAACAATTATTTTATATGGCCTGAAAGGACAAAACATTGATATTAGCCTTAAAAATAAAAAATGGTCTGGTACCTATAGCGGCAAGTGGGAAGGAATAGTTCCTGAACTTCAGCGCCGCTATAAACAAACTCGTTCTTTTGGTATAAGAAGATGGATTGAAGGCTTTATGAGCACTAGACAGTGTGATAGCTGTGGAGGGAAAAGACTAAAAAAATCATCACTAAGCGTCACAGTTAGCAACCATAATATTGGGAATCTGTGTACAAAAAACATTGAAGAAACCCTGAAATTTTTTAATGGTATTTCTATTTCAAAAAATGATCAAGAAATTGCAAAGGGCATTCTAAAAGAAATAAAAAAACGACTAACATTCTTAACCAATGTTGGCCTTGGTTATTTGACTTTAGATAGAGCGTCCCGCACTTTATCGGGCGGAGAAGCGCAACGAATACGCCTTGCTTCTCAAGTTGGATCACAGCTAACTGGAGTGTTATATGTATTAGATGAACCGTCTATTGGTTTGCACCCAAGAGACAATAACCGACTTTTAAAAACACTTAAATCTCTAAGGGAAATGGGAAATACGGTTATTATTGTTGAGCACGATTTAAGCACAATCAAATCAGCAGATCAAATTATTGATATGGGCCCAAAAGCAGGTAAACATGGTGGTAAAATAGTATTTTCTGGAACCTTAGATGAAATGATATCAAAAAATAACACACTTACTGGTCAATATATGTCTGGAAAAAAATATATTAAAATACCAGAATTTAGAACCGTGACATATGATCATTTTACAATAAAAGGAGCACAAGGAAACAATCTAAAAAATATTGATGTTAGTTTTCCCTATAATAGGTTTATAGCTATTACTGGAGTGTCTGGAAGCGGAAAAAGTTCTTTAATTAATCAAACGCTATATCCTGCATTATCAAATCGTATCAATTTTGGTACCAAAGAAATGCTTCCATTTAAGACGCTTCTTAGAACGGATCGCATTGAAAGAGTTATTAGCGTTGATCAAAAACCAATTGGCAAAACCCCTCGATCAAACCCTGCAACCTATACTGGCGTTTTTACATATATAAGGGAACTATTTTCACAAACAAGAGCTTCTAAAATTAAAGGATATAAACCCGGTCGATTTTCTTTTAATGTTAAAGGGGGTCGTTGTGAAACCTGTGAAGGAGCCGGAATTAAAAAAATAGAAATGAATTTTTTACCCGACGTTTATATTACATGTGAAGATTGTGGTGGGAAGAGATACAACGAAGAAACTTTGGAAATTAAGTTTAAAGGGTTAAATATTGCTGAGGTATTAGCTCTTTCTGTTGAAGAAGCGAGAATCTTTTTTAAAAATGTATTTCCAATAAAAAAACGATTAGACACCTTGTTTGATGTTGGCCTTGGTTATATCAAGCTAGGACAGCAAGCTACAACGCTATCAGGCGGAGAAGCACAAAGAGTAAAACTATCAACTGAGCTGTCAAAAACTGCAACGAAAAATACTATTTATTTTTTAGACGAACCCACCACGGGCCTACATGTTGATGATATAAAAATGTTATTGTCTGTATTACAAAAACTAGTTTCAAACGGGAATACTGTTATTGTTATTGAACACAACCTTGATGTAGTTAAGTGTGCAGATTGGATTATTGATTTGGGTCCCGAAGGAGGAGAGGCAGGCGGCCAGGTTGTAGCACAAGGAACTCCAAAAGAAATTTTAAAAGACAAAAACTCTATTACGGGACAATTCTTAAAAAAAATATTTAAATAATTTTTTGGATAACCATGTTTCTCTAATTATCTTACCATATAGTGTCGAGTGAAGAAAAAATAGTTATTTCGTCTAAAGAAGAACGCAATTTTGATAAACAAATTCGACCAAAGCTTTTTAAAGAGTTTATTGGTCAAAAATCTTTGGTTAAATCGCTTAAAACCTATATTATTGCTGCAGAAGAAAGACATGAATCGCTAGACCATATTCTTCTTTATGGACCACCAGGTTTGGGAAAAACTACATTAGCAAACATTATTGCTAATGAGCTAAAAAAAGGATTTTCTAGCTCTTCTGGGCCAGTTATATCTATTCCGGGCGACTTATCAGGTATGCTAACCAACCTACAAGATAGAGACGTTTTTTTTATTGATGAAATTCATAGAATTAATACAACAGTTGAAGAATATTTGTATTCCGCAATGGAAGATTATCGCATAGATATTTTAATTGATTCAGGTCCAAATGCTAGAACTGTAAGAATTGATCTAGAGCCATTCACACTAGTTGGTGCAACTACTAGGCTTGGAAAAATTACCACCCCAATGCGTGATCGATTTGGTGCAATTTTTCGTTTAGAGTACTATAAAACTGATGAAATTTTTCAAGTGTTAGAACGTACTGCAAAAATTTTGAAGGTTGTCGTTGATAAAGACGCACTTCATGAAATTGCTCTTAGATCACGCGGGACCCCGCGAGTTGCAAATAGAATTTTAAAAAGAGTTAGAGATTTTGCACAAGTTCAAAAAAGCAAAAAAATTACTCTTAACCAAGCTATAGAATCATTAGACAATATTGGTATTGATAAAAATGGTCTCGAAGAAATGGATCGAAAGATTTTAAAAAATCTAATTTCAAAATTTAATGGTGGTCCAACTGGCGGAAAATCTTTAGCTATTTCTGTTAATGAAGATTTACAAACTATAGAAGATGTTTATGAACCATATTTAATTAAAGAAGGATTTATTGAGAGAACTTCAAGAGGTAGAAAAGCTACGGAACGAGCCTATAAATTATTTAATATAAAAAAACAGGAGAGCTTATTTAATGATTGAAAAAAAGAAAAAATATAAATTGTCTGACTTTAGATATCAATTGCCAAATAAATATATTGCACAAAAACCAAAACCAAAAAGAGAAAACTCTAAAATGATGGTTTTGAATCGAGAGAATAAAACCATAACCCATAAAAAGTTTGTAAACATTGTGGATTATTTTCAAAAAAATGATTTACTTATTCTTAACAACACCAAAGTATTTCCAGCCCGTTTATTTGCAACAAAAGACCGAACTGATGCAAAAGTAGAAATTTTTCTTTTAAGAGAACTAGGAGACAGGCTATGGGAAGTGTTAGTTAAGCCAGCTAGGAAAGTGAGAATAGGAAATAAACTAATTCTTTCTAAAGATTTATTTTGTGATGTTATAGACAATACTGTTTCTGGGGGTAGAGTTGTTCGGTTTGAATTTGGACAAGGCAATTTTGATAAAATTTTAAATACAATCGGACATCCTCCATTGCCACCATATATTAAAAGAGACGCAACAAAAAAAGATCGTGAAAGATATCAAACTGTATATGCAGAAAAAAGAGGAGCTGTTGCAGCGCCTACGGCCGGACTACACTTTACCGATAAAATATTAAAACAACTTCGAAAAAAAGGCGTTAGAATCCATACCATTACCTTGCATATTGGTTTAGGAACTTTTAAACCTGTCCAGGTTGAAGACCTAAATAGACATCATATGGATTCAGAATATTTTGAAGTTAATCCTGATACTGCTTTAGCTATCAATGAAGCAAAAAGAAAAAAAAGACGCATTTTTGCAGTTGGAACCTCCACAGTTCGCGCATTAGAAACTGTAAATGTTTCTGGATTTCTCATTTCCCCTAAAAAAGGGTGGACAAACAAATTTATTCATCCCCCATATGATTTTAAAATTGTAAATGGATTGATAACAAATTTTCACTCTCCAGAAAGCACGCTTTTAATGCTTATTTCAGCTTTTGCGGATTATGATTTTATTAAATTAGCATATAAAGAAGCTAAAAAGAAAAATTATGGTTTTCTTAGTTACGGCGATAGCATGTTAATTATGTAGGTTATGAATGTTGGTATTATAGTTGCTGCAGGCAAGGGAGAAAGATATGGTTCCTATAAACAGACTGAAACCCTTCTCAATAAAAAAGTTTATCAATACTCTTTAGACGTATTCAATATTGTTGATTTAATTGAATCTATTTATTTGGTTGTTGCAGAAGACATATATGGTTCAATAGAAGAAGACTTAAAATCTTATCAAAATAACAAACCAATATTTTTATGTCGAGGAGGAGACACTAGAGCTCAATCTGTTTATAATGCAATAAAAACTATTAACAATGCCTATGATAAAGTTTGTATCCACGATGCGGTACGTCCATTAATTCAAAAAGCAGACATTGAAAATGTATTGCTTAATTGCGTAGAAAACGGTGGTTGTATTGTTGGTGATCAAATTAATGAGACATTAAAAAAAACCAATGATAATAAAGTGGTTGAAACTATAAATCGTGCTAATATGTGGCTTTCTCAAACACCCCAAGCATTTTGTTTAAAAACACTAAAAAATTGTTATGATAAAGACTTTGAACATTTTACAGATGAAGCAAATTTATTAGAATCTAATGGATATAATATTCAAGTGATTAGTAGTGTTAATAAAAATATTAAAATTACTGAAAAAAAAGACCTAGAATTAATTAAACAATTATTATCAAATGAATAAAGTCGGTATAGGAGTTGATTTTCATTCTCTAATCGAAGGAGAATACCTTATTGTAGGTGGGCATAGAATAGAGTGTGAATTTTCTTCCCAAGCTCATTCAGACGGAGATGTTTTAACGCACTCAATTATTGATGCTTTATTGGGTGCACTAAATTTGGGAGATATAGGAGAAAATTTTCCTAACACTTCCGAATATTTAAATGTCTCTAGTATTGAGCTATTAAAAAAAGTGGTTCAAAAAATACCAGAAAACACAAAAATAATCAATGTTGATACGTCGATTGTTTTAAATGCTCCAAAAATTTCTCCTCACAAAAATGCTATTAAAAAATCTTTATCGAAAGTTTTAGGCATTAGTACAGATAGCATTTCCATTAAAGGTACAACAACAAATGGCTTGAGTTTTGTTGATATGTCCAACGGTTGGGGAGCCCAAACAATCCTAACTATTAATGATGGACATTAATTCATATGCAAAAATTAATCTTGGCCTTCATATTTTAAATAAAAGGGAAGATCAATATCATAATATAATCACTGTATTTCAAGAAATTGATTTTTATGATCAAATATCTATTGAAAAATCTGATGACTTTATTTTTGAAACAAATATTGATTGGTTAGACAAAAAAAATAATACATGTATACAAGCATTTAACGCAACAAAAGAAAAGTTTCCTAATATTTCCAATATAAAAATTAATCTTGTTAAAAATATCCCACCCGGTGCAGGCTTAGGAGGAGGTTCAAGTAATGGAACGGCTGTTTTAAAGGGAATAAATGAACTGTTTGATTTAAAGATAAACC
>LUMK01000085.1_pt1 | contig 16455 bp, 14 predicted proteins | sample 729981 | NCBI WGS metagenome assembly LUMK01 (sample SAMN03860265, study PRJNA289734) | marine metagenome | biome: seawater column; feature: ocean; material: water; isolation source: Red Sea water column Station 22 - depth 200m | place: Saudi Arabia: Red Sea | collected 2011-10-15 | depth 200 m
GCTCCAAAGCGGTGCTCTTCATCAATAATGACAAGGCCGAGATTGGGGACAGAGATCTTTTTCGCAAGGAGACGCTGGGTACCAACGACGACATCGACCGTTCGAGCGGCCAGGGCAAGGACGACTTTTTTTGCATCGCCGGGTGGTGTGAAGCGGGAATAGTGCCGAACATCGACACCAAGAGGCGCAAGGCGTGAAGAAAAGCCGTTAAAAAGCTGATTTGCGAGAATTGTGGTTGGGGCTATAAGAAGGACCTGTTTTCCGTCGTTGACGGCCTTAAGAGCGGCACGAAGCGCAACCTCTGTTTTCCCAAAACCGACATCCCCACAGATAAGCCTGTCCATAGGCCGGTCGCTTTCCATGTCTCGTCGGACGGCCTCTAGGCAGTCAAGCTGATCACGCGTCTCCACATATGGGAAAGTTTCCGACAGCTTCGACATTGATTCTCCGTCGGGAGAAAAAGAAAAACCTTCTGCACTTCCCCGCTGACCATAGAGCTTTAGAAACTGATCTACAACTTCGCCGGCTGAGCGCCTCGCTTTCTGTTTCTCTCGAACCCACCTCGACGATCGAAGGTCAGTTAAAGGGTCCGCCGCATTCGATCCAACATAAGGAGTTACGGCGCTGAGCCGGTCTAGTGGAACATGAACAAGGTCGCCGTGTTTGAACTCGAGAGCCACACATTCGCGAAGCCCGCCATTTTGAGTCACAGTGGAGAGACCGCGATAAAGACCGACGCCAAGGTCCTCATGGACGACAGGTCCACCCCAAGGGAGATCGGAAAGGGGGACGATGTCCTGGTCTCGATCCACCGGGGAAACGGAGGAAGGTGGCGGAACCTTTGGGAGATCGAACAGGCAATCGAGAGAGATCCACAAAAGACCGAGCGGAGCCGAGGAAAAGGCCCCAGCAAAAGGTGAATGACAGAGAGAAAAGCCGTCCAGGGCAGCCGTGCGGTCAACGCGTGGTGCGTAAACCTCAGGACAGAAGACTACCCGGTTAGAAACCTTTTTTTGCGACAACTGTGCTTTGAGTTGCTCAAAAGCGGCGTGGTTCTCAACGAAGTTTTGGTGAGCAACACAACCGAAATCGATGGTCGCCTCGGGAGCGTCAAAAGCTGGTCGGACATCAAAAATATAAGGTGGGCCAGCGGGCTCAATAATAGAAAAAGAAAAACCAGAACAGGAAGCGCCGGCATCCGCTTTGGAACCAAAACCAAGAGACACTGGGGGATAAAGCAACAATTTGCCAAGAGAGACAGAGCCAATCATTCTTTGAGTGACAGGATCAAATGTTCGCGCGGACCGCAAAGATTCGCCTGAGACACAGGATCAACCTCATCACGAGACAGGGACGACGCAACGTGTGGCAACTGTTCCGGATGAATAAGAAGAAACGCCCCAACGCCGCGGTGAAAAAGGTGCATCATATGCAGATCAGCCCCCGTTAAATCACCATCAGCAGATTCATGAGAAAGGTGATACACGGAAGAGGGGCTCAGGCTAGATAACAATTCAAACAGTGATGTCCGGAGAGTGAAGTCTTCAACAATAAGAACATAACTAGTTGTTTTAGAACGAGATAGAACGAGAATCAAGTATGGAAGCAAGGACATGTGAACACCCGAAAAAGCTAAGGCCTTGTCAATAGGACACCCTCGAAAAGAACAAAGCATATTCTCCACGCTGGTGAGCAACGTTTCCAGTGGAACAGGAGATGTTTCACGTGAAACAGTTGTCACGGTGAAGCAAGAAAAACGGAGAGAGCGGCGACATCGGCGGGAGACACACCAGAAATTCGGGACGCTTGACCGAGCGTCTGGGGCCGAACCAGGGAAAGCTTTTCTCTTGCCTCAAGAGAGAGGGCGCCGCAATTATTGTACTCAAAGGAAGCGGGAATTTGGGCTTGCTCATTCTTGACCAACCGCTCAACAAGGGCGCTCTGGCGGGAGATGTACCCCTCGTATTTGATAGCCGTTTCTGCCTCATCGAGAAGGTCAGCACGCTGTTCTTTTGAAAACGTGCCCCAATCAAGAGAAAAAAGATTGGTCTTTAGAAGGTCAGAAAGAGAAACTTTTGGCCGCCGGAGGACCTCTGTGATAGATGTTTTCGTGGGCGTCTCTGGCTCACCAAGGAGGCGAAGGAACTGATTAATTTTCTGAAGATTTGGACGCGTGCGGCGGGCCTCTTCAACAAATGAGCTGAGACCTGAATGCTTTTCCAGAACAGCGCCATGAGCGTTGTCGTCAACAAGGCCAACAGAGTGGCCGACGGATGAGAGCCGAAGGTCGGCATTGGTGTGACGCAAAAGAAGGCGGTGCTCGGCGTGGGCTGTAAACATTCTGTACGGCTCTAAGGTTTCTTTTGTCACAAGATCGTCAATAAGAACACCGATGTAGGCCTGATCACGACGAAGAACCAAAGGAGGTTTATCCAGAGCTGAATGTGCGGCGTTGACTCCAGCGAGGAGCCCTTGAGCTGCGGCCTCTTCGTAGCCGGACGTCCCGTTAAGCTGTCCAGCGAGGAATAGACCATCGATATCTTTGGTTTCGAGGGAGGACTTAAGTTGAGACGGGAGAAAAAAGTCATATTCAATGGCGTACCCGGGACGGTAGAAAGCGACATTTTCGAGGCCGGGACTGGTTTTGAGGGCTTTAAGTTGAACAGCCTCAGGGAGGCTTGTTGAAAAACCGTTGGTGTAAATCTGGCTTGATCCGGCCCATTCCGGCTCAAGGAAAAGGTGGTGGCTATCACGATCAGCGAAGCGGACAACCTTATCCTCAATAGAAGGACAATAGCGAGGGCCGGTGCCTGAAATTTCGCCGGAGTACATCGGCGATTCGGAGAGGTGCTGGCCAATAATCTCATGTGTTAAAGAATTTGTTTTCACAGTGTGGCACGGGACATTCGGAGGATTAAAATGTGTGGTCCTAAAAGAAAACGGTCGGGGATCCTGATCGCCGGAGACGGGACGGACCTTGTTCCAGGAAATGGAATCTCTTCTCAAGCGAGGAGGGGTGCCCGTTTTCAGACGACCGGCGGTGAAACCGAGGGAAATTAACGATTCTGTTATACCATCAGAAGCCTCCTCCCCCATCCGGCCGGCAGAAATCTTTCGCCGCCCCACATGAATTAGCCCGTTTAGAAAAGTGCCACAAGTAAGAACTGCCGATCGACATTCAATAAACTGATCACCATCAATAGTAATTCCCGCCATTCTTGGCCCCACACATTGAACCTCACGTGCTTCTGCCTCTATGATTGTCAATCTCTCCTGAGCGTGAACAGTGGCCACAACAAGCCGCTCATACAATTTTTTGTCTACCTGTGCTCGGGGCGACCAGACAGCCTTCCCTTTTGAGCGATTGAGCATCTTAAACTGAATTCCAGCCCGGTCCGTGAGAAGGCCCATTTCACCACCCAACGCATCAACTTCTCGAACCAAATGACCCTTCGCAAGACCACCTACAGCGGGGTTGCAGGACATCCGCCCCAGAGCGGATTTATCTAGGGTAACAAGAACCGTCTTCAGGCCAAGGCGAGCAGCGGCGAGGGACGCTTCGACACCTGCATGCCCACCACCTACTACAACGACATCAAATTTCATAACAGCGCAACCGTTTCACGTGAAACACTACTTTCCAATACAGAACTTAGAGAAAATATTGTCCAGAATATCATCGGCGGTGGTGACGCCGAGAAGTTCATCGAGAGCCGAGACAGCGATGCGCAGGTCAGAGGCCAGAGCATCGGTGGACGCCCCACCGTCCAGCTCCTTCTTAGTAATCTCAAGAGAAGAACGAACGCGCCGAAGAGCATCGTTGTGACGGCCGCTTGTTATAATGATTTCTTCCGAAATGACGGAGGACCGGACGAGCCTGGTGTGTATAGTCTCAAGAAGAAGAGTTATTCCGTCGCCGGTAAGAGCGGAAGTGAAAAGGTGTTCATCCACCGCCACACGATCACGCCCATTTGTAAGAAGATCACACTTGTTTAAAACATGTATAACAGGAAGGCTGCTTGATTTTGGTAAGTAGTCTGAGTTAGGCGGGGATGGGGCGACAGCGTCTGACACCGCCTCAGAGACGTAGATGAGGAGGTCGGCCTTATTCATATACTCACGAGAAAAATGAACCCCCTTTTGTTCAACGGCATCTGCTGCATCCCGAAGGCCAGCCGTATCAACAAAGCGAACAGGAAAGCCTTTTATAAGAAAAGGGACCTCCACAGCATCCCGGGTGGTACCGGGGATGTTTGACACAATGGTCCGCTCTTCGGAAAGAATGGAGTTCAGAAGGCTCGACTTGCCGACATTTGGTTCTCCTACAAATACAACAACAGCGCCACCGGTGAGCATCTTACCGGTGCTGTATGTGGAGAGAAGACTGTCAACTCTAGAGAGAACATTGGACACCAAGGAAACTTTTTCAGAGGTAGGGAGAGGTGTTATTTCGTCTTCGGTGAAATCCAGCTCAGCTTCAAGAGTAATAACCAAATCCATAAGGATCGACCTTAGTTCATTAACGATGGTGGAGAATCGGCCAGATAAGATTCGATAGTTAGCCGCTTTACTAATTGAAGAGTTGGCCACAATGAGCGCTGCCACTGCTTCGGCCTGCAGTAGATCCATCTTTCCGTTCAGAAAGGCCCGTTTTGTGAACTCCCCCGGGCCGGCTGGTTCACAACCGAGAGCAAAACAGGCGTCTAGTATCTGCCTGCTTATGATATTTCCCCCATGGCAGGATACCTCAATAACATCCTCTCCAGTATAAGAATGGGGCGAGGGAAAGTATGTTATCACACCCGAATCTATCTCCTCACCGCGGGAGGAAACAATTGGCGTATATAAGGCGTACCTAGGCTTGAGGATTCTTTTGGGGTTTGCGGAAATGCTTTGGCCAACGGTATGAGCTTTCGGTCCGCTTATCCTGATTACCGACAGGCCGCCAACACCGGGGGGTGTGGCAATTGACGCTATAGTGGGGTGGGAATTGTAGTCAACGACTGAAAGCGCGGTCATATTGGGGCTACAACATGAGACTCTTTCGGGTGGACAAAATACTTTTGCTGAATAATGGTGAGAACGTTGAAGAGTGTATAGTATAGATTCAATCCTGACGGAAATTGATTAAAAAGAATTATAAAAAACACAGACATGAACTGTGTCATCATCTTCTGCTGCGGATTGGCCTGAGAGGTAGTCATTTTTTGTTGGACGAACATGGAAACACCCATCAGCAGCGGGAGAAGGCTGATCTGATCACCATAGAGAGAACAAAAGGGGCATCTGGAGAAGCATCGGAAGGCATCCACCAAGAGGGTTCACGCCCCTCTCCTTGTAAAGCTTCATGGTTGCCTGATTCAGCTTTTGGGGATCACTCTTATATTTGTCCCGCAGTCCCATCACCTCCGGCTGAAGTACCTGCATCTCTTTCATGGACTGGTAACTTTTCTTGGTGAGCGGATAGACGAGGAGCTTAACGATCACGGAGAAAATGATAAGGACAATCCCGTAATTGGGTATGATCTCGTGGAGGCCGACAAGTGAAAAGAGAACGGCCCTGCTGATAAACCGTATCGGTGCAATTCCAAGGCTCATGGTGTTTTCGAGCCCAACGCCCAAAGCTTTTAGTTCATCATACTGGAGGGGGCCAACATAGACCACCGCTTGGGCTGGAGCGGAGGAAGAAAAGCCAACTGCCATATCGTAAAGAGGCGCCTTACCGTTTCCGTTAAGATCGGGAGATACGTTTTCTTCCGCGCTGATTTCACCATAATTGCTGTTGGAGAGGGGAACAATTGCAGCTGTAAAGTACTTTGATCTCACCGCCGCCCAATCTGTCCTGCCAGTGGACGAGACAGTGTTGCCGCTCTTGCCGCCATGTTTGGTAACCTCTTGGCCCTGGGAGAGGTTGGCCGAGAAAAAGGACGCTTCGTCGCTTTTGTTCGGCTCCGTCGAGGGGATGCCGCCGTTCCAGATAAGGGTGAACCGATCTTGAGAAACAACATCACTACTGATGCTTTGGAGGTCGGCGTTGACAGTGATGGTATAATTGTCCGGATAGAAAGTCAGCGATTTGTTGATTGTGCGGTCGCCGAGCGAAGAAGAAAACCGGAGAGACAGATTGTCGTCAAGGCGGATTGTGTCACCATCGCTGTAGTATCCGGAAAGAGACCACGGCTGATCAAGAACGACAGGCTCACCGGATATGCCCCTAAACGCCAGCAACAAATTATTCCCATTCATTTCGGGGACAATAAGATTGACCGCACCTGAATCGTTAAAGGGGTACTGTTTCAAAAGAAACGAGACAAGAGAGCCCCCTCCTCGAGAAGAGACGCCGGCGGTGTAAAGAGGGGAGTCAAGATAAAGAACAACCTCTTCCGCGTCTGACACAGACAGCTCTTGAACAACATCTGATGAAGGTGACACGTCGTAAGCAGCAGCAGGCTCCTTTAGCTGAGGTGTGGGCGCGAGTTGACGTTCTTGCTGATCTTGGCTCTGTTCCGGCGGCGGTGGTGGCGCGAGCCCAATAAACTCGTAGTAGTACGGCATCGCCATAAGAATCAGTGCGATGAGAAAGAATGCGCCTACAGTTTTTCTATCCATCAATCGGGAACAGGATCATGTCCGGAGCCGCCCCACGGGTGACACTTTAGAATACGTGCCACAGTAAGTGACAGAGCCCTGCCCGGAGGGTGGTTCTGAAGAGCCTCCAGCGCATAGTGAGAACAGGTGGGGAGAAACCGACAGTTCGAAGGGAAGAAAGGCGAGACGGCAAACCGGTAGAAACGGACAAAAAGAATAAGGATTTTCGCAACCACAAATGAGAGCCCTTGAAGGGCGCAATATCCGGTTGTGCGTAGGGGCGCAGGAATAGAAGCCCGTTGCGTGACGATCATCATGTAAGCGAGAGAATCAGGCGTGGAAAGCTAGGCCGAGATCGCTTTTCTCCCCTTACTCCGTCTTCGGCGAAGTACTCGCCGACCGCCGGGCGAAGAGGATCGGGCACGAAAGCCGTGCTTGTTCTTCCGTTTGCGTTTACTCGGTTGATAGGTCCGTTTCATAAGTCACCGTTTTACAGCCCACGAAATTAAGAAAAGGAGAAGATCACACCAACGATTCGTTAAAAGAGACAATTGTGTATTTGTTTCGTGAAAAAGGTGAAGATTGCGCTTGATATCAGACGAGAAAATGCGATAAATTCAAAACCCCCGAACGGTGTGGACAAATTGTGGATAAAAATGTTTTGACAGCATCTGACCTCTGGACTGAATTGTCCGAAAGCGTCAGGTCTGCGGTAAGCGAACAGACCTTCGCCACGTGGTTTGAACCGATTCATCCCGTGGGGTTAGATGACAGCGCGCTGACGTTGGAGGTTCCGAGCAAGTTCTATTACGAGTGGATCGATAAACACTATCGCAAGATGCTCCTTTCAAAGACAAAGGCGGTAACAGGGAAGGAGATTAAGATTCGTTACAGTGTTGTGATCGGTGAACCGGAGGAGAACGGTTCAGTTCCGACCGCCATGGAGACGGCCACAGGCCGAGCGTCGACCGACCCCTTCTACGACAGCGGAAGCCGACTGAATAAACGGTACACATTCTCAAGTTTTGTTGAAGGATCCAACAACCAGCTCGCCAAGGCAGCGAGTGTCTCGGTGGCGGACTCCCCCGGGCAAACATCGTTCAACCCTCTGGTTGTATACGGGGGCGTTGGGTTGGGGAAAACACACCTTCTTCAGGCGATAGGCAACAAGGTGATGCTCCACACACCTCCGCCGAGGGTGCATTATACCACAAGCGAGAAGTTCACACTCGACTTTATAACGGCCATTCAAAACAACAACAGCTCCTCCTTTTCCGAGAGATATAGAAATGTGGATGTATTGCTTGTGGACGATATCCAGTTCCTCCAAAAGAAAGAACAGACACAAGAGCAGTTTTTTCACACATTCAACGATTTGTATCAGCGGGGGAAGCAGGTGATCCTCACCACAGACAGGCACCCGAGCGAGCTCTACGGCCTTAAGGACCGACTGTTGTCCCGCTTTCAATCCGGGCTGATTGTTGACATACAGGCGCCGAACCTTGAAACACGGATTGCGATCCTGCAAAAGAAAGCTGAGGATGACGACCTCGAAATCCCTTATGAAATCACCGAGCTGATTGCGACCAACGTCCGGGGAAACATTCGGGAGATGGAGGGGGCACTCATCAAGCTCCTCGCCTATTCTTCTCTGTCCCATTCGGATATCACCATGCAGCTGGCAAAGCGGGCCCTGAGGGAAACACTGGGCAGGTCGGGTACAAAGACAGTTTCGATTGATGACGTAATTCAAAGTGTGAGCGAAACATTGGATGTGCCGGAGAAGAAACTGATCGGAAGAGGGAGGAAGATGGAAGTTGCCACAGCGCGGCAGGTGGCCATGTACCTGTCCCGAGAAATTGTGGGCGCCTCGTTGGAAAATATCGGCCTTCATTTTGGAGGGAGGGATCACACAACAGTTATTCACGCCTGTCGCGCCGTAAAGGGGAAGATGGGAGCAAGAGCTGACTTCCGGAGGCAGGTGGACGGTATTCGCTCCCAGCTCGAATTCTGACAGCTCCAGCTTTTCTGATTCTTCCGGCACCCCTATATTTGTACGCTGTTTGTACTCATGTTCTTAACCAAAAGGCAAAAGGAAATTTTTGACTATCTTCGGGGTTATATCTCCAGGCACGGCTACGCCCCCACGTTTGATGAGATAGCCGCCAGCTTCGGTTTTACATCGAAGGGGACGGTCTACAAACATATTCGGGCACTGAAAGAGAAAGGGGCGATACGCCACGAGTGGAACAGGGCCCGCTCCATAGAAGTTCGCCCTGTGGAATCTTCGCCAAACAGCTTGGAGATTCTCGGGACAGTGGCGGCCGGAAAGCCCATCGAAGCTATTTCCGATCCTGACGGAATCGACGTTCCTGCGACGTTCCTGAGGCGGGGAAAACACTATGTACTAAAGGTGTCGGGAGATTCCATGATTGAAGAGCACATTCAGGATGGGGACTATGTTGTGGTGCAGGAAAAGGTGGAGGCATCCGACGGGCAGACGGTTGTGGCGCTGGTGGACGATCAGGAAGCGACCATCAAGAAAATGTACCGCCGCAACGGAAAGATCGAACTTCGGCCTGCTAACGAAAAACTTGAAACAATGATGTATAATGCAGACCGGATTCGAATTCAAGGGGTAGTGGTGGGCGTGATGCGGAAATATAATGGTGAGCTTTCATGATTAAAACAGGAGCCCGGCTGGAAGAACTGACGCTAATTGACCACAACGGGAATGATGCGCACCTTAACAGCAACAGGCGAAAAGTGCTGTTCTGTTACCCTAGGGCAAGCACGCCGGGGTGAACCATCGAAGCGACTGAGTTTCAGTCGTTGATGGGGCGGTTTGAAAAAGGAGAGGTTGAGGTTTACGGACTGTCGACAGATTCACCGAAGGCGTTGAAGAAATTTGTGGACAAATGCCACTTTACATATACGCTCCTGAGTGATGAAAATCACGAGACACTGAAAAAGCTGGGCGTCTGGGTAAAGAAGAAACTGTACGGAAGAGAATATAAGGGAGTGGCGAGAAGTACGGTTATCCTGGACGGCGACAACACGGTAACACACGTCTTTCCTGAAGCATCTGTCAAAGGGCACGCCGCCGAAGTGGCCGAAGCGCTCGGTGTTTGACATATGAAACTGAGCCGTTCAAACGCCCTTCTCTTTGTTATAGATGTGCAGGAGAAAATCTTCTCCGTGATGCACGAACAGGAAAAAACTAAGCGCAATATATTCCGAGCAATTGAAGGTGCGGACGTCCTTGAGATTCCTGTTATTTGGACTGAGCAGTACCCGGCTGGGCTCGGCCCCACATTGCCGGATGTGGCGGCGAAAATGAACGGTCAGCAGCCGCTTCAAAAGATGTCGTTCAGCTGTCTCGGCGATGAGCAGATACGCGAGCAGCTAAAAGAGCACGACAGGAACCAGATACTCGTCTGCGGAATTGAGACTCATGTGTGTGTTTATCAAACAGTCCAAGACCTGCTGACGGACGGTTTCGAAGTTCACGTTATAACCGACTGTGTTATGTCCCGACACGAACCAAACCATAAGCTTGGCCTGCAAAAAATGTCAGACATGGGAGCGCAACTGACATCCGTGGAGATGGCGCTCTTTGAGCTGCTGGGCTTGGCCGAGGGCGAACAGTTCAAGGCTGTTGCCCGGATTATAAAATAGATTTTACCTTTCCGGCCCTGCTTCCAAGACGAAACTGATGAATAAGCGAAACCATAACTTTGCGCTGATAAAAGAATCGGGCGGCATTGTAGAGTATCGCCACAAGCGGAACGAGATGACAGTTCTTCTCCTTGAAAACAGGTCTGCCCCCGTGGTTACCTTCATGGTAACATACAGGGTGGGATCAAGGAACGAAGCGATCGGCCACACCGGATCGACGCACCTTCTGGAGCACCTGATGTTCAAAGGATCGAACCGGTTCAACAAGGAGGACGGGACGGCCATCTGGAACGTGCTTCAGGATGTGGGTGCCATGATCAATGCCACCACATGGTTTGACAGAACCAACTATTTTGAGTTGCTTCCGAAGGAGCATCTGCCGCGGGCGATCGAAATTGAGGCGGACAGAATGCGGGGCGCTTTTATCCGGGACGACGACAGGCAATCAGAGATGACTGTTGTAAGAAACGAGTTTGAGCGAGGAGAAAACGATCCGTGGGAGGCTCTCGACAAAAACATCTGGGCAACGGCGTATCAGGCGCACCCGTACCATCACTCAACCATCGGCTGGAGGTCCGACATTGAGAACGTTCCCACCGAACGCCTCAAGCAGTTTTACGACACGTTCTACTGGCCAAACAATGCCACTATCTCGGTGATTGGGGACATTGAAGCCGGTGAGACACTCGGCCTCTTGGAGGAACAGCTCGGCTCGATAGAAAAATCGCCCCATGAAATCCCCGAGATGTATACCGAAGAACCGCGTCAGGAAGGGCCAAGGAGAGTGATGATAAAGAGGGCAGGAGAGGTGCCGATTGTGGGTATCGCCCACAAAATGCCCGCCGGAATCAGCGACGACACTTACCCCCTTCAACTCCTCGCCCGCATTCTGGGGCACGGGAAAACGAGCCGGTTTTACAGACGTTTTATAGATACGGGCGTGGCGGCCGATGTGACTGTCTGGTCTCATCCGCTCCACGATAACGGCCTCTTTATCACGTATCTGTTCATCGCCGGGGATGAGAGCTGTGAAGAGGTGGAGAGAGGAATCTTGGAGGAGTATGAATCGGTCTCAGCAAAGGGGGTAAGCGATGAAGAAACTCAACGTGCGAAATCGCAGATTAGCGCTGAAACAGCCTTCACGCGGGACGGGACATATTCAGTGGCGAGCAATTTGAACGAAGCGATTGCTCTTGGGGATTGGACTTTTTACACAACATTTCTTGACAGGATCGAAAGCGTGACGAGGAAGGACGTTCAGCGCATGGCCCAGACATACCTGATTGAAGACCAGAGCACGACAGGCTTCTTCGTTCCAACCTCCAATGGCCGCGCCGGATAGTCCAGCCGCCCTCGCGCCGAGGGTCACCACATCCTCTCCGCTGGAAGGGTTGACGGTCTACTCTTTGCCGACAGGAGTGGACAGTGTGGTGGCGTTCTGTGGAAGCTTGTTGGGCGGAGACCTGTTTGCTTCGGGCAATATTCTGGTGCCAGAAGTGACGGCCTCCATGCTGGACCTGGGGACAGCGGAAAGAGACAAGTTCGAAATTGCCGCCGCTCTGGAGTCGGTGGGAGCGAAGCTGGGGTTCACTTCAGGGAAATACCACGTTCACTTTTCCGGCCGATGCCTGAAAAAAGACATGCCGTTGGTGATAGAACTTCTGGCGGAACAGCTGACCGCTCCTGCTTTCCACAAGGAAGATTTGAGCTCGACAATCCAGCGCCGCCAGGCGGAGCTCAAGAAACTGAAAGAAGATACCCGCACCCGAGCGATCGAAGCGTTTCTCTTGCGGCTCTATCCCGAACAGCACCCGAACCGTCCGCAAAGCCTGAACGAACAGATTGAGGCAACTGCTTCCGTCACGGCGAACGAATTGAAAAAGTTTCATGCGGACCATTACGGGCTCGGCACTATGAGCGTCTGTTTCGTTGGAGACGTGGAGCACAAGGAGATAGAAACAGAGATGGCCAAAAACTTTGAACAGTGGGAGAGATCGCCGGCGAAGATTGAAAAGAACAGCCTGAAAGCTGACATGCTGAAAAAGGCGGTTGAGGCATCGGAATTCATTCCGGACAAAAGTAGCGCCGACCTGGTGACTGGCCACGGTATCGGCATCGATCGGGAGCATGACGATTATTATCCTGTTATGATGAGCCACTTCATTCTTGGGGGGAATTTCTCGGCGCGTTTAATGGCAACAGTGCGAGATCAGGAGGGGCTCACGTACGGTATTCAAGCGACCACCGGCGGCGTGGAGAAAGGTAACGACGGCTACTGGTACATCTGGGGAACGTTTGGACCGGACGATCTTGGAAAGGCACAAAAGTCGATAAACAAACAGCTTGACTTGTGGTACAAGAAAGGGGTGACAGAAGAAGAGCTCGCCTCAAAGAAAACAACCATTACGGGCATGTATCAGGTGGGGCTCGACACCACCGTCGGGCTGGCAACACGGATTCTGACAACGGCGGAGCGGGGTAAGGAACTCTCTTTTATGGATGAGTACCCTCAGATTATTTCTGCCCTTACCTTGGATCAGGTTAACGAGGCGATCCGAACGTACTGCGATCCCGGAAAGCGGATCACTGTGGTTGCCGGCACCGTGGGCGAATCCAACTAACGCAGTGGATGTAATACTGACCGCCGCCGTGACCGCTAACGGCATGATCGCCCGCCACGCCAACGAGACAGTTAACTGGTCAGCGGACCTCGCCCTTTTCAGGGAACAGACAATGGGACATACAGTGGTGATGGGATCACACACGGAGGCGACACTGGCCACCGATCTGGACGGCAGGGAGGTAGTGATCATGCACAGGGAGATGAATCCGGAGGATGTTCTCGCACAGGTGAGAACGGAGAGCTGTTTCATTATTGGCGGCGCCCGGACTTACAGCAGATTCGCGCCGCACCTGACACACGTTTATCTCACCTTCCACCCGTTCATATTTCGCTCGGACGCAATTCCCCTTTTTTACCACCTCGATTCAGAAGTTGACCTAACGTTTGAGAAGAGGATCACAGTGAGCAAGGAAGAGGGAATATATCAGTTTCAATATAAGGTGAACGCCGTTGTTTGAGCTTCCTCCCGCGGGGGGCAAGGCGGCGAGCAAAGCACTTCTCGTGCTTCACGGCTGGGGCGCGAACCAGCACGATTTGGTACCGCTGGCGCAGAGCCTGAAACTGGCAGACTTCCACTGCTTTTTTCCTGACGCTCCGTACGACGTGCCGGGGACGGGAGGCGCGGGGAAGGGGTGGTTCACTTTTCCTCTCACCGAAAGCTCTGAGCGGGAGAGAGTGGCCAGCAGGGAAATCCTCATATCCCATTTGGAAGGAATTAAAGCGAAAGGTTTTGGCTCTGACCAGATCGTCCTTCTGGGGTTTTCACAAGGCGCCGGAATGTGTCTTGATGTAATGCTTCACTGGGACGAGAAGGTAGCCGCAGTGGTAGCGCTGAGCGGGTTCCTCATGGATGGTGACAGGGTGAGAGGGAGGAGTGATTTGGCGACGGAGATTCCAATCTTTGCGGCCCACGGACTGTATGACCCGATACTTCCATTCCAAAGATCAAAGGAGTCACTTCACGTTCTGAAAAAGGCGGGCTTCGAGCTCACGTGGCGGGAGTATCCCATGGCACACCAGATCGTGCCGGACGAGATTGACGATATAAGGGAATTTTTGCTTAGAGAAACCTAACAGGCTGTCCCGAACCTGGTAGGGCTCTTAGTTTTTGGCCCGCTTGGCTTTAACTAAAGCCGACTTTGCCTTGCCCCTCAGAACACGGTCTTCGATTCCGTTAATGAGGTCCATGTTCCCTTCAAGGGCGGCCTGGACAGCCTGCTCGATAATAGCGTCGGGGCCGTCCGCGGTCGGAGCGTCTGTCGTTTCGGCATCTGGCGCCTGAGTTGGGGGTGCCGCTTCCGGAACTTCCGGGGCAACACCTGTCCGTTTTGCTTTCACCAACGCCGACTTCACCTTCGCCCTGAGGATGCGATCTTCTATAGCCGCGATGGCTTCTTCGTCGCCCTTCATGGCGTTGGAAACATAAGTGTTGATGAGCGTCTCCTCATCCATGGCCTGTGGTGGAGCCGCGGCCGGTACTGGTGCAGCAGGCGTTGCCTCGCCACCCAAAGGCGGTGTGTCCGGCGGAATTTCAGGACGCTCCCCGGTGCGTTTAGCTTTTGTCAGGGCTGACTTCACTTTCGCCCGGAAGACACGGTCGTCGATGGCATTGATAAGATCCATGTCGCCGTCGAGTCCCTTGAGAACATACTGACTGACGCGGATCTCTTCCGGAACGTCCACTGCGGGAGCGGTCGGAGTGGCTTCTGTTGCCGGAGCGGAGCCGCCGCTGAGAAATTGATTCACCGCTGTCACTGCATCTGGAGTGGTTTCGGGAGGGGAGCCAGCACGCTTCGCCTTCACGAGGCCCGACTTGGCCTTGCCGCGAGTCACTTTCTCTGAAATGCCGTTCAGAATGTCAGCACCTTCTGCGTATGCTTTGGCCACAAGGGCGTTGATAAAGTTTTCGTCAACAACAAACTGGGGAGCGGCCGCGGCCGCCTCGGAGGTGTCTTCTTCGAGCTCAACTTCCGGAAGCGCTTCAATCAGGTTCTTGAGAACATCCTTCCCCTGCCATGAAAACATGGAGGCGGTAATAAAGTTCAGCAGGGTGCTGTTGGTAGAGGTGTAGGTCACCTCAACACAATTCTTGAAAGGGGTCAGCGTAAAGGTGACCAGCTCCCTATTGAAAGGGAAAAACCGCATCTCCATAGCCAGCGTCTTTTCCGGATCAATGGTAATAAACCTGCAACTGGTATAGGGCGCCCCGAAGAATGGCTGAATTTCAAAGCGGTTCCCCACCTCCATGTTGTACTTGAGGAGCGAATGTTTGTGGACCCATCTGTCGACCTCGTGGTTCGTAACGCGGACGCGGTGAATCCACGGAAGCCACAACCGGTAATTCGACATATCTGTGAGCGCCTTCCAGACGATATCGGGCGGCGCATCCATATCCATGGTCGCCGAAACAGTGGTTCGGCGGGGATGGAATTCGACGGAATAGTCGAGATCGAGGTTCTGCTCGGCAGCCGTTCTCTTTACAAAATAGTAAATGAGGAACAGCAGGGCGAAACTCATTCCCCCTACAGCCACTGCTTCCTCCCTTTCAGGTCGGTCACGTTTTTCATCTCCACTAAAGGGGCAAAATCTAATATTCACCGCTCGCTTCCAGAACCATTTTGTCCCGAAGAAAGTCTTGACTCTTTACAGGCGATCCGGTAGACTTCCTGTCAATTCACTGGGGAGAAAACGACGATGAGTCCCAAGCTTGTATGGTTGATGACGTTTGTAGGCCTCTACTGGGCTTACTGTCTTTTCTGGGGGATCAAGGGCGCGAGGAGCGCCCGCACCTCTACCGACTATTTTCTGGCGGGGCGATCCATCGGCATGTGGGTATTTGTGCTTGCCGCTACGGCCACCAGTTTCAGTGGATGGACGTTCGTGGGGCACCCGGGCAAGATCTTCACCGACGGCCTCCCCTACGCATTTGCCTCTTTCTATGCGTTGACGATCCCGTTTACAGGCGTGCTTTTCTTGAGGCGTCAGTGGGTGTTGGGGAGGGCGTTTCACTACATTACGCCGGGAGAGATGTACAGCGACTACTACGGCGGAAACGCCATTCGCCTTCTCACCGTGCTGGTGGCGTTTCTGTTCAGCGTGCCATATCTCGGCGTTCAGTTGAGGGCATCCGGAGACCTGTTCAACGTGCTGACAGACGGGCTGGTGAGCGTGAACTTCGGGATGTTCGCCCTGTCGGCGGTGGTGGTGATCTATGTCGCCTCCGGGGGACTCCGCTCCGTAGCGTACGTGGACTGCGTTCAGTGCATTCTGCTTGCTCTTGGCATCTGTATTCTCGGTGGTATCGCCATCCATTTTTCCGGCGGGTGGTCCGGCTTTGTTTCCGGCATGGCCGATTATGTTCGGACCGATCTCGCCTCAAGCGGCAACCTGACGCCGGCGGGGCATTCACCGGCAGTGGCGATTCCGGACAGTATTCAGATGGTGTCGGCCGGAAGCAAGGCTTCCGGCGGAACGTGGACAGGCATCATGTGCATGACCTACATGTTCGCCCTGATGGGGATTCAGTCGTCGCCCGCTTTCTCCATGTGGGCCTTTTCAAACAAGAC
>LUMK01000210.1_pt1 | contig 16422 bp, 17 predicted proteins | sample 729981 | NCBI WGS metagenome assembly LUMK01 (sample SAMN03860265, study PRJNA289734) | marine metagenome | biome: seawater column; feature: ocean; material: water; isolation source: Red Sea water column Station 22 - depth 200m | place: Saudi Arabia: Red Sea | collected 2011-10-15 | depth 200 m
GTGCGGTGATTTTGATGTTATTTCGAAACTTTTTTTTATCCGCAATAACAAGTACAGTTTGTATGTCTTTTGTGTTTTTTGGATATACAACTGCTTGTGGCAAAACCTGATATATGCTGTTGTCCGTTGCAGTAACAATTCGAGTAGCATAATCATGATTTATGTTTCCGGAAAATTTACTTTGACGCAATTCTGCAAGAAAACTTTGCACAACCTGAGGAATCCTGTCAGTTAAACTGAGGCGGGGGATCATATTAAATTTGTTTAGTATTAATGACTGATTTAATTATTCTTTCCTCCTGAAATAATGTTTTAATTTGCAAGTAATTATATTCGCTGCGGAGACAGAAAATGTGAGTTTGTCAATCCTTGTATTCCGGAGTTCTTTTTTGCAGCATAGCCATTTTTGATTCTTCAAGATCAGATGACAAAAGCATTGCTGAGTTCCAGGTTGCCACATAATTAAGTCCGGAGGAGACAGAATGATCCCGGGAATACAAAAGCATTTCCTTCACACCACGTATTGCTAAAGGTGATTTGCTTGCAATTTGCTCAGCAGTCTTCCTGACTTCAGTCATCATGGTTTTCTTGTCATCATAACAGTTGTTGACCAAACCTAAGTCTTGTGCTTCTTCTCCGGAAAACTTCCTGCCAGTGTAAGCTAATTCCCGGACAACTCCCTGAGGCATCAGGTGTGGTAGACGTTGTAATGTGCCTACATCAGCAGTGATGCCAAGATCAATTTCCTTAATTTGAAAAATCGTGTTTTTGGTACAATTACGGATATCACAAGCACTTATTAAATCAACTCCTCCTCCAATACAACTTCCGTGAATTGCAGAAATAACTGGTTTTCTGCAGCGTTCAATTTGTGTGAATGCTACCTGCATTTTCAAAAGTTTGCGTCTTAAGTATTCACTCTTTCTACCTTCACAGTCATAAGAGCTAATTTCCTGCAAAAGATTCTGCAAAAAATTGAGATCTATTCCGGAACAAAAGTTTTTGCCAGCGCCACTCAGAATACAAACCCTTACAGAATCGTTTTCATCTATTTCACTGAAACACTCACCAATCCTAAACCATAATTCTTCATCCAATGCATTTGCTTGGTCAGGGCGGTTGATTTCTATTTCAGCAATAGAATATTCAATATTGATTAATAATGAGTCCGACATGTTAAATAACGGAAAATTTAGTAAGAGGTTGAAGAGGTGCCGTGTCCATTTCCAGCTTTAAAAGACATTCTTTTGCCTGTTTCAGTTCCAGTTCTGCTTCGTATTTAAGAATGTCAGAAACATCATATTTTTTCAGAAGATGGACTATTTCTGTGATCAGTTCAGGATTATCAGATTGATTTTTCAATTTATATAAAAATTCGCTCCGTTCATTCTCTGGCACACATTCATAAAGCAAAAAACAAAGTGGCGACCACAATTCATGTTTTGTTATTTTCTGCTTTATCAGTTTTTCATCGGCAATGACTTTCATATCGGATTTCAATTTAGTTGCCATACCCACATGCTCACCAAATGCAAATAATGTCAAAGCAGTTGATTTTGTGGAATTCCCCCAATAAGCAGCACTTTGTGCACCTGCACCAAACAGTCCTGCTTTTTTCCCAATTGTAACACTGCGCCAGTGATTTGGAGTTGCAGTCAGAGGATGTTCAGATATTTCCAGAACCTGAGCATGCGAGATATTTTGTGTAGCCAAAGAAATGCACTCTAACACATCCAGATTTCCTAATTGTGTTAAGACTTGAAATGAGATTGATAACAGATAATCGCCTAATAAAACGCTTACTTCATTACCCCAGACTTCTTTGGCATACTGCTGACGACGTCTGGCATTCTCAGGATTTTTTATATGCTGATGCAATGCGGACGCGGTATTTAAATATTCCAAAGTACTGCCTATGTCAAAAATAGCTTGATCTGGTTTATTAAAAAGACTGGCCGATTGGAGAAGAACCAAGGCACGAGTCTGATTATTACCTCGTTTTACCATGTGGTTTGCTATTTGAGATAAGAAAGGCAGTGAACTACCCAAATTTCTTCTAACTGCCTCTTGTAACTGTTTTAAATTATTAGCATTTTCCAACAAAAAATTTTCGCTGGAAATTTGTTTAAATCTCTTCAGGTTTCTAATCTGAGGCTGAATTGTCTGCATTCTTTTGATTCAAAAAATAAATTTATGGCAACACTTATTGTTTGATGCGTAAAAGTTCTGTGACCAATGATACTAAGGCCAAAACAAAGCCGGCAATGGGCCAGATAGCAATCCAGAGTGATTTTAGAGCTTTCATTTGTCTAAGAAGCAGCAATATTCCGAAAATACTCCAGGCACTGATTGATGAGATAAAGCGTATATCAGCTAAAAGTGTAGTGTCCCCTTTGTTAATAATGATTCCAAGCAAAATGCCAATACTCAAAGCCAGAAAGCCCCAGAGAGATCCTTGCCAGCTGATACGATCCAGAGTGCCAAGTGCAGGAACAAAACCTGAAAAAGCCAGGTTTGTTCAATAACCATCACATCGGGCATGACTTGTCTCTGGGAAATTATCAGAGATAATCCAAGAAGAAGAATTGCAAATAGACGGATGATGAAAGGATTGACTAAACTTAGTAAACGCTCAGGTAATGCCTGAACAACTACCATACTGCACCAGGCTAAGACATTGAGAATATCACTCACAAAAGTTTCAGGCCAGACAGCTTTTGACCATAACAATCCCAGCAAAGTCACAGTATGAATGCACCATGCAGTACGCATTGCTGCCACTGCCAGCCATTTCAAAAGCAGGCTTTCTGAAGGTTTTTCTCTGGTTGAAAAATATATTCCAGAAATCCCGCTAATAATGTAAAGCAATAAAGCTGTCCATGTCCCAGCAATCAGCATAAATTACTCTTGTGGAAAAATTATTTAATATTGTTTGTCAAAAATTGAATTGGACATTGTTCCAAGTCATTTCAGCCTGAGCTTACTCAAAATTTAAATTATTGAGTAACAATTTCATAGTTGAATTCCTCTTGTATTTTTAGCAAGTTACAGGGTAATAACGTAAAGAGTGTATCTTTGTTACTTCCTTACGTCAAATTGATTTTTGAAGTTCAGGGGCAGGAAAGATTTCCGGAATATTGTTTTCCGAAAAGAACTGCTAATTTTTTGCTTACAGGCAGAGTAATCAAAAGGTCTAGTTTTGAGTCATTATCTGCATCAAGAATGACTATATCTGCTGGTGAGGCGCCATCCTTTGAAAGGGTTGCGGCAAAGGAAGTAGGAGAGGCATAGCCTGTATTTGAAGTACTGTCGCTGAGTGTTAACGAAAAATCTCCTGTCAATAGTGAATCTCCTGGAGTACTGACAAGGAATCGATGACCAACAATAAAATCCATTTTACTGTCATTATCAAAATCAGCTGCAGCCATTGTTCCGGGACCGCGTCCGGAGCTAATTGAGACAGCCGAATCAAAATTCCCATTTCCTTTCCCATAAATCAACGAAAGGGTATTGTCACCGGAATTGCTGACAGCCAGGTCAGGTTTCCCATCACAGTTCCAGTCACCGGAAATCATATCTATAGGTGAACTTCCGACTGTATAATTCCTTGTATGTTCGCTGAAAGTGCCTGATCCGCTGTTTAACCAAATTTGAACAAGAGTATTGTCTCTTAATAATACTGCCAGATCATTGTCTGAATCTCCATCCCAGTCTCCGCTTGAAATCCTGATAGGATGTTCTTTTACTGATAAAGTCTGAGAAACAGAAAAAACTCCACTACTGTTTTGAAGAATGGAAACACTGCTGTTGTCGCGATTTACAACAGCCAGATCAGTTTGATTATCGCTGTTCCAATCTCCGGCAATCAGATCCAGTGGTACGTCACCTACTGAGATACTTCCGTTATCAGTAAAATTAGTACTGCCATCATTGAGTAAAAATTTAATTTTATCCTCATCTGTATGTGTAACCACTAAGTCAGACAAATTGTCTCCGGAATAGTCAACTGAAATAATATCCTGTCTCCATTCCGCCGTTGAAGGAGTAATTGTGCTGGAAACAAATGGGAAACGGCTGTTAGTAGAAGAGCTATTCTTGAAGATAGTCAGAGTTCCATCTGCTGAAGTGGTTAATCCATTTTGCTTTCTGGAGCTTGCCACAACAAGGTCTTTTTTGTTGTCTCCATTTAAATCACCTTCAGCAATGCTGAGAGGGTTTTCTCCCGCGTCAAATTCCAATGGTACTTCAAACACAGTTCCTGAAATGTTTGAAGGTCCCGTGATGCTTTGTGTTGTTGATTCAGAAGAATTACAGGAGGCAAAAAAAATTGTTCCAAAACTTCCTAAAATAAACAATGAAATTGACCATAAACTTTTGTCAGAAAATGAGTTACTGCTCATTGATCAAGCCTTTAAAAAAGAGACCATACTTATCATCATGATAATTCTGAATTAAGCCAAAATATTTATTCCAAGGTGGAACAGGGGACCTTTCACGGCTTTGAAAATAAAGTTCAGTGTTACTTTGTTTCCAGCGCTGTTCAAGAAAAACTTTCAATGGTGAGTATTCCGTGAGTCCCTCAAAAACAATCACCGGGGAACGTGCGCCATCAGCATATTCTTCAAAATGCATGATAATTTTTTCACCGTCTCCTGACATCAGCTGTTCCTCCAGCGATGCTGTCTCTTGAAAGTCAATCTTAATCCAGTCTGCAAGATCAAGCAATTGATGGTGGACATTTGTATCCATTTTATTAGTATCATCCAGAGCCAGTCTAATCCCCAAATCTTCAGCAAGCGCACGTATAGTTTTCAGGTAATCCTCAGTTATTTCTTCATTGATTTCAAAATAAAACATTTGCTGATATTCCGGGAATAATTCCAACAGAGTTTTCAAAGTGCGCGGATAATTCAGATAGTTGGCATCAACGTTTTGAGTGAAAGTAAGTGAAGGCATAATTACCTGATCTCGTTCCATGTGTTGACGCAGGAGCCGGACCATCAGAAAAGTTGCAATCAGAGAAGCAAATCGCAGCAGCACAGAGGGAATATTTAAGTCCTGTGAACGCAATACAATTTCACCAAAACTGTTACAATCTCTATCAATTGCAAGCAACTCAAATCCACATGTGGTCGACTCCAATGGACGAGGGGCAAGTGCGTCAATGGACTCTGCTTTTACAGTGATCCATTTGAGGTAATTTTGCGCACGGTCGGAAAGGTCATCCCATTCATGCTCAGTTACCATTCCCAAAACTTTGCTGATAATATCAGGGAAACATGGAGCAGGCAGGCACCCCGGAGCAGCAACTACTGTATGTCCGGTTAAAATAGACTCATCAGTCAGACCGAATATGTACTGTTGCAGTTCTTCTAGGTTTTGCATCAGATTTTTTTCCAGGAAGGACTAACGGATGGTTTTACTATCGCGGTAAATAAACTCGAACATAGGAAATTTATAATAAGGATATAATTTTCCATGAAGTATATGTAGAAAACCTGTGATTCCAAAAAATTCTGTATTAAACAGCTTATTCATCATTGTAAACTAAGATACGGAATTGTTTGTTCTCAAAGCCAAATTGGCAAATTTTGTGTACTGGCCAATAAAAGCGAGTCGTTTGGTACCGATTGCACCGTTTCTATGTTTTGCAATACTAATTTCAGCAATTCCCTTGTCCTCAGAATCTTCGTTATAAACTTCATCACGATAAATAAAGAATATCAGGTCTGCGTCCTGCTCAAGTGCTCCTGATTCTCTTAAATCAGACATCATTGGACGTTTTTCTGTACGTCTTTCCAGACTGCGGTTCAACTGGGAAAGAACAACCATTGGCAGTGAAAACTCCTTGGCCATAGCTTTCATGGATCGTGAAATTTCAGCTATTTCCTGTTCCCGTGAAGGATTCCTCAAATTACTTTGCATCAGTTGAACATAATCAACAACTACAAGCCCAAGTGATGGATATTCATTTTTTGCCTGGCGAATTACCTGTCTTACGTAGTTCGGATTAATTGCGGAACGGTCATCAATCAACAATGGGGCTTCCATCATACGCGTAGTTCCCTCCATCAGTTTGTCCCAGTCATGCTGATTAAGGTCGCCAATCAGTAATTTGCTGTTATTTACTTTTGCTTCACTGCATATAAGACGCATGGCAATATGTTCTTTTGGCATTTCCAGGCTGAAAAATAGAGATGGAATTTGAGCATGTCCTGAAGCATAAAGTGCCATATTAATTGCCAGAGCAGTTTTGCCCATAGATGGACGAGCAGCAATAATAATCAAATCACCATTTTGCAGGCCACGCGTCATTTCATCCAATTCTGTAAAACCTGTGGGTACACCTGTTACATTTTCTGGTGATTCAGAAATTTTTTCGAGTAGTTCAAAATTTGCGGCAAGAACATCTTTGAGATGTGAATATCTTCTCAGACGGGTTCGTGCATCTATTGAACGCAGACGGTCGGTGGCCTCGTCAATAAATTCTGAGATATTGTCTGTTCCACCCTCTTGTCCACGTTTTGCAACTTCATGAGCTGTGAGAATTATGTCACGCAATTGTCCTTTTTCTCTTACAATATATGCATAAAACTCTGCATTTTCTGCAACAGGTGTTTTCTGCGACAACTCGTTCAAATAATCGACACCGCCGGTTTGTTCAAGTTGCTGTTTAGATTCAAGTTGACGTAAGAGGGTCAGCTCGTCTATGGGAATGGGAGGTTCTTCTTTAGCCATGTCCTGCATGGCTTCAAAAATATATTGATTTGCAGGAGAGAAGAAATCATCGGTATTGATGATATCAAGTATCTGAGGCAGGATTGAATTCTGAATGATTATTGCTCCAAGTACAGCTTGCTCCGCCATCTTGTCATTTGGCAGAATTTCTCCAAGATCTGTTGTCTGCGAACGTGATTTTTTTGAATGTTCTGTGACAGAAAATTGTTCAGATTTGGATTTTGAAGAAAGCATTGTTACTACGGATTTGGAGATAAGGAATAATGGGTTAGGTAACAGGAAATGTTACTAATAAATCTTCAGAAACAATGCAAAAATCTAAGGAATTAATTTTCTTATTCCTGAGTCTTATTAGCAAATGCCTTTAATCCTGCTCATTATTTTGAGTAGTTTCAGTTTTATCATTTTCTAACGGAGTTGCCTCAACATTTTGATCTGTCGCTGGGCTTTCAGCTGCTTGTTCAGCAGAATTATCCTCAGTATCTGCTGATACCTGAACCTGCAATGTTACTGAAACTTCTGAATGGATACGCACATTAAATTCATGAGTGCCAATATCACGAATAGGTGAATTCAATTGGATTGAACGTCGATTGAATTCAAAATCATTTTCTTTAAGCAGGAGATTTAAATCCCGGTTTGTTACTGAGCCAAACAACCTGCCACTGGGACCTGCTTTTCTAATTACTTCCAGTTTAAGTGCTTTCAGCTTATCAGCTTGCTCAAGTGCAAGGGCGATTTTACCCTCACGCAATTTCTCAAGATATTGCAGGCGGTGACGCACTTCTTTTGAAGCTTTCCCTTTAGCCAGTAGCGCGACTCCCTGAGGTATCAGATAATTGCGGCCGTAGCCCGGTTTTACCTCAATTGTGTCTCCTAAAGATCCTAAATTTTCTACATCTTTGGTCAGTATTACTTTCACGATATTTCCGTAGGTTGAATGTCATTACTTTCTTGATTTTCAGACTTGATCTCAGCCTTACTACTTTGAGATGGATGTGTAATTGTTTTTGCCGCATATCTTCGATCTATTTTTAATTGCTGCGGGACATATCCCTTCATTGGAGAGAGCAGGGCTATATTACGTGCACGTCTAACTGCAATTTTTAACATCCTTTGATTAGCTGCACATACGCCCGAAATCCTGCTTGGTATTATCTTTCCACCTTGGGTCACATAACCTTTCAGCAATTCTACATCTTTGTAATCAATACGATCAATGCCTGCTTCTTTAAAAGGACAAGTCTTTTTTTTGCTGCGTAATAAAATACTTGTGGGTATACGTTTTCTTCTTAAATGAGGTTTTCTTCTTTTTTTCAACATGAATTTAACTTTTTATGTATAAGTTAGTGAGTATCTAATAGATTGTTGATGCGAATAACTTGAAATCAGGATTCTATTGTTTCAGTTTTCTCTTCTTTAACAATACTTTCAGGTATATCTTTGCTTACTTCTGCTTCAATTTCAGCTTTGGGAGTTTCTTCTGCTTTTTCGGACTTTTCATTCTCTGTATTTACCGACTCATCTTTTCCCGCATCAGCACTTTCTTCCGTTACTTGCTGAACTTCCTCTTTTACCTCGTTTTCTTCTTTAGGTGGAATTAAGCTCTGCATGAATGCGGCCTCAGCATCAAGATCATCCGCCTTAACAATTTGATGACGCAAAACATTATCTAAATAACCAAATTGCCTTTGCAATTCATCTACAGTTTCTCCATTCCCTGTGAAGTACCATGCGTGATAAACACCAAAATCATTGCCCGCAATTTCATAAGCTAATCTGCGACGTCCCCATACATATTTGTGCATGAGTTTCCCGTCAGATTTTTTGAGGCTCATTTTAATATTTTTTAATAAGGATTCAAGCTCCTTATCACTAAGAGACGGATCTGTAATAAATACCAGTTCAAAACCTTTCATTTAACTTCCTTTCGGATTATTGCATTTTACCAATAAGTCCACCGCGGTGAACAAGGAAACAGCAAAGACACATCTTAAGTACCAATGCGTTTTTAATTATTTATTTATGTGTTGAAGCGAAAGAGCATAATGTCACCGTCCTTCACTACGTAATCTCGTCCTTCAAGACGCCAGCGTCCAGCTTCCTTGACAGAGGACTCTGATTCCAGCCTGTCAATGTCGTCAAAATGAAAGACTTCGGCTCTGATGAAGCCTTTTTCAAAATCAGTATGAATTTTTCCTGCAGCTTCCGGAGCAGTTGCTCCTCTCCGGATTTCCCATGCTCTCACTTCATTTTTAGTTGCAGTAAAATAAGTTATCTGCTCAAGCATCCTGTATCCTGAATGAGAAAGCTGATCTATTCCGGTACCGTCAATACCCAGTTCTTCCATGAAATAGTGTGACTCTTCATCAGCCATGTCTGAGAGTTCTGATTCAACTTTAGCACAGATTGGAATAACTTCCATATTCTCCTGATCTGCAAATTCACGTAACTGCTGCTCATAAATATTGGTTTTTCCGAGTTGATCTTCTGAGACATTTGCAATATACAGATAAGGCTTCATGGTCAGTAAACTTAATTCATTTATAAATGCTTTCTCATCTGGATCTAATTTTGCGCTAATTGCTGGCTTGCCCTCTCCTAAATGTTCCTGCAGCTTTTCAAAAACAGGCAATACTGCTGCTGCATCACTATCGCCTTTCATCTTTTGTTTTAATTTCTCGATTTTCCTTTCAACCTGTTCAAAATCTGACAAAATCAGCTCAGTCTGAATAACAAGAACATCTCCAACAGGATCATGTTTGCTTTCAACATGTACTACACCTGGACCTTCAAAACATCGTACAACATGCGCAATGGCGTCTACCTCTCTGATGTAGCTCAAAAACTGATTCCCTAAACCTTCACCCTTACTGGCGCCTTTTACAAGCCCTGCTATATCCACCACTTTTAGTGTCGCTGGGACAACACGTACCGGATTAATAAGTTCTGTTAATCGGGTTACCCGGGAGTCATTCAACTTAACTATTCCATAATTTGGGTCAATTGTACAAAAGGGATAGTTAGCTACTTCCGCCTGAACTTTAGTCAATGCCCTGAATAGAGTGGACTTCCCTACATTAGGTAAACCGACAATACCAACTTCTAATGACATAACTTTATTAAAAACCTAACTTAGAAATAATTTTGTTTTTCATTAATCTATGAAAGTTCCGGAATTGAAAAAGACACGTTCTGAAATTGAGAAGTTTCCAAAAACCTCATTAACTCAATCAGAGCAATATCAAAAGCATTTCTGGTTAGTTTTTCCTCAGCCTTTGACCAGCGGCCAAGGACGTGACCAACAACGCCTTGTTTATCTGCAGGTCTTCCAATGCCAAATCTGATTCTGCGGAAATTGCTGTTTCCTAACGATTCGATGATAGAACGCAAACCGTTATGTCCTCCATGCCCGCCTTCTTCCCTAAATCGAACTTTGCCTGGTGGCAAGTCGATATCATCGGAAATAATTACAATATTTTCCGCAGGAATATTAAAATAATTTACAAATTCAGCAACAGCCTCACCACTCCTGTTCATATAGGTAAGAGGCTTGATTATAAGGCACGACTCTCCATTTATTGATGTACGGCAAAATTGGCTGTGGAACTTTTGCTGAAATTTTGATATTCCCAGATGTTTTGTGAGTAAATCTACAACTTGAAACCCAACATTGTGAGGCGTACATTCATACTCCTTGCCTGGATTCCCCAGACCGGCCACCAGTTTCATGACCAACCTTCTTTGTTTGAGACGTTATAAATTTACACTCACTCTTTTGTTTCTTCATCTTCAGAATCTTCTTCAGAAGATTCATCTACGCCTTCTTCTCCTTCTTCTTCAAGTTCTTCTACCTCTTCCTCCTCTTCTTTCGCACGTCCTACAATTGAAATTATGGCATAATTCTCTTCTGCACGGAAGACAACTAACAGGAATATCCCGGACAACCATTTGAAGAACTCCGCCACTTTTTACTCCTGCTGGTTCGCCTGTAACATGAATAGGTACACGGACGACTTGAGATTTTGTTTCAGGCAGTTCCCAAAAATCAAGATGTATAAGCTGGTGTTTGTATGGATGCTTCTGAATTTCCCTTAGCAAAACCTGTGCGGTCCAGTCTTCATCATTGACTGGATCGGTGACAGTGATTGGTACAAGCTCATGCATGCCGGACATTTTCTCCAGAATATGACGGGTTGATTCCTCTGCCATTTCAAGCAGAATATTCCCTCGAGGTCCGTACAGTGTGGCTGGGATTTTGCCGGCTTGACGTAATTTATGATTCGCTGATTTCCCTTTGTTTCTGCGAATGCTGGCGACTAATTGGTTTTGTAACATGACTATTTTCCATCAATGGGATGGGTTAGAAAAAAATTAACCATTAAACATAACCTGAAATTGATAATCAGTCAACGCAATTCTTAAATGACTCTACATTGAGGAAAAATTATGTGGTAATATAATTATCCTGAATCTGCAGTAAAAAACATCACCGATATCATCAATCAATCTAAAATGAGTATATTTCAAAAAATATTTGCTTATCTCGGGATCGGTCTTTTTGTTTTCATGCTGGCGCGTATTGGGATATTGCTCGTTCATCAGGATTACTTCAGTTCACTGACTTTCGAAGATGTATTACTTGGCTTTTTTCACGGGCTTCGTTTTGACCTTGCATCATTAGCTGTGATTTTAGGCATACCTTTGCTATTAATGGCCCTACCTGTTCCCTGGAGTAATCATCAGTGGTGGCAATTTATGTTATCACTGTTAGTCTTTTTTTTGATTGCAGCACAAAGCACTCTTTTAATTATAGATATTGTTTATTTTGGATATGTGAAACGTCATTTTACAAATGAGCTGTTATTTTTATGGAAAGATATCAGTTACCTGTTCAAGGAAGTTGCCGCAAATCCAGGATATTTTGCTGTCTGGCTGGTGCTTGCAATTTTGGGATTCTATTACTGGATCAGGCTTGTAATGATTCCAATACGGCCTGTAAGTCGGCATTGGATTAAATTCATTCTCTTTTTTTTCTTCGTGATAATTGCAGGTAGAGGAGGGATTGGAATGAAACCACTGGCAATTGTTCATGCTTATTCTTCCGGAAACAGCAGTTTTGGGAACCTGGTACTTAACGGAGTATTTTCTGCTGCCTAAAAAAAATAAACCTGATTCAGGACAACATTACAATTTGGTTGTTCTGTTAGTTGAAAGTCTTACGCCTAGATATGTAGACAGTTTTAGCGGCAATAAATATAAAATCACACCGAATTTAGATAGAATGAGTACGGAAGGCTGGAAGTTCAATCAATTTTATTCTCATGGTCAACGCAGTATTGAAGGGGTACAGTCTGTGCTGGCAGGATTACCTTCAATATTGGGTCTTCCGGCAATTAGTCATCTTTCAGCAAATTATTCAAAAATTGCCTCTCTTGCGGAACAAAATGGAATATCTACAATATTTGTTAACAGCACACTGCGTGAATCATTCCTGTTCCGGGAAATTGCAGGCTCCACAGGTTTTCGTGAATATTATGGCAAAGAAGATATACCGCTGCTGCTTGATTACCATCCGGAAGAGAAAGATAGAAGCCTGGGCTGGGATTATGAAACACTGATGTTCAGTTTGGAAAAAATAAATAATTATGATACTCAATTCCTCGCTTTCATCAGTCTCAATACGGATCACACTCCCTTCCCAAAACTGAAGGCTCCTTTCAATCGTCATCCACATCATGCAACAGGAGAAAGCGGTTATCTTAATTCACTCCATTACACTGACTGGGCAATTGGTGAGTTTATCTCCAAAGCACGAAAAGAGGTATGGTTCAAAAAAACAATATTTGTGGTTACTGCAGATCATGTTCTGGCTCATTTCCAGAATGGCGATTTTTTGCAAAGATTCAGAATCCCGTTGATTTTTTTTGCCCCTGAAATTTTCAAATCAAAAGAAATTGAGACGGTTTCTTCCCAACTGGATTTAATGCCTACTTTTATTGAGTTGATGGGATTAGATGCAGAATACTCCGGACTTGGTACAAGTTTGATGAGCAAAAAAGAATCTTTTGCTCTTGTAAGGGAAGGATCATTGGTAGGAATAATCACTGACCGCGGTTATCTCAAACACTCTCTTAACCAGCGCATGGAGTACGGAAAACTGCACACGGACGCGGACGACTCATATTTTGATAAACTGGAAGCACTCTTGCTGGCCTGGGACAGGCTTGCTTATGATTTAATCAGCAAAAACAGATGGGCACCATGAAACTTGTACGGATAATAAAAGTCAATCTTGAAATCGTAAATTGCTACCATAAAATGAACAACGCATTAGTCTTTCTGTAGGCAGGAAAGTTGAAATTGTAACCCTTAAGCCAGATTCACTGAAATAACAAATGATGACAATGAATCATTTCAAGTATCTCTTTTTGATTTTAATGATGTTTCTTGCGGGAGCTTGTGAGACTAAACTGCCTGAATTATATGTCAAAGCCAGAACCGCGGAAGAACTAAAAGTTCATGCTTTTGAACGTTGCGGCAGACATTACGAGGTACTTGCCTATGAGGAAGACACAGCACGAATAAAATGTTTGAAAAAGTAACTAAATGGATAATTGATTAATTCTTCCGGACGATGCTCATCACCAATAAGTAGCTGACCGGCAAGACCCAGAGTATATGTATAACAGATAAAACTACTGCCAAAGTGCTTCCATCCATTCCTGACCTTTACCAGTAAAAAAACGAAAGATGTAAAATTAAACATGGGGAATTATAGATACTACTCCCAGGCAGGTTACATCCTCTTCATTCTAAAGTAAACAAGTCGGAGCATAAAGTATTTTCTGAATGAATGCCAGACAAAATTAACAGACATTAGTTTATATAGATTCGGGGGATTCGTTCATTCAGGTTTGTCAATAATTCGTATGGAATTGTATCTTCCCCGCGGTTTGAGAGATGTCTGCTGTATCCGTCTCCATAACCTAAAGGAATAGTGGAAATTTCTGCAGAACTTTCTGAAGTCCAGGTTGCACCATAACTGATGGAAAATCCAGGAGGGACAGATTTGTGGAATGAAACTTGTGATTTTAACCGAAGTGCCGGTTTAACATCAATCACACGCGGACAGGATGAATCCGGATAAACGCCATATAGAATAATTCCTGGACGGATAATATCAAGGTGAGATTGTGGAAAATAAAGCACACCACCGGAATTTGCTATATGCCTCATTGGGGTACTTGCACCGAGCCTGTCAAAAACTGAAACTGCCTGAAAAAATCTGTCAATCTGCTCCTGAGTCATTGGATCTTCAGGATCATCAGCACAGGCGAAATGTGAACAAATCCCCTTTACATTTATATGTTCCGCATCTAATGCTTCAGTAATGAAACTCTCTGAATTTTCTAAACTAGTGCCAATCCTGCCCATTCCACTGTCAATTTTTAGATGAACTGTCGCAAGTTGGCCAAGGGATTTGCATAGCTTTTCCGTCTCACACAACACCTCCGGAGAAGAGACAAAAAATTCCAGATTCCATTCCAGGTATTCCAGAATCTGTTTTGTCAGCACTCCACCGAAAACAATAATTGGCAAGGAAATTCCGGATTCCCGCAAGAGGATCCCCTCTTCCAGCAAAGCTACACCCAGACTGTTCACGCCAAGTTTTTCATAAAGCTGTGCAACCTTGATCAATCCGTGTCCGTACGCGTTTGACTTGACGACTGCCATCACTGGTCGGTTGTCAGTGTGTTCTCGTATTAAATTGAGATTATGTGCAAGTATACTCAGGTCAACTTCGATACAGGAAGGCCTCATTTATCAAAAGAATATCGAGGTTTTAGATTGTCGGTGTGCTTTGAAAAAATTGTTAACTAAATTTGGAGCTGTAAAAGACAAAAAGTGCACTGCAGAAAAGCTCAAAATTTTCCAGTTCACAATCATCACTGATCTTTTTCAGGGTGGTAATTAACTCAGGCAGACTTTGGATTTGACGGAATGCTTTATAAAAGCGTATTCGAATTTTATGCTCAATAAATAAAGGCACAAGTTCATTGATAATAGTTGGAAGCGCCTCGTGATCTTCTCCAAGACGTTTTAACAGATGATTAAAAAAACCTTCAATATAAACGCTGAGTCTTCGCTTATCTTCCTTCAGTTTTTCTTTTGGTAAATATTCTGATGAGGCATTTTTCAACTTCGTCTCACTAACAGATGGATCCATCTCTGTTACTTCTGCAGATTGATTCAATGCAGAAGTGATTTTTCTTTTACGGTGCGCGGCAATGTTAAGCGGAAACTCCAGGACATAAGTTGATTGTTTTTCCATTTGCTGAAAAAGACTTTGCGTTTTTATCGGGTCCAATTGAATAGCATCAGTATCGGCAGCTAGAATTCCTACCATAAAAGGATTGTTCAGGTTGCTGTATACACTATAAGTATCTGAACCAAAATTATATGGCAGCGACTGTGTGCCTTTTGGGTTTTTTGGTGCCTGCTTTATGATCAAGGGCTGCAGAGCGTCTGTTTCGATAGAATCATCAGGATTAACAGTTTTTTGCTTCACAGTATTCGACTCATCATTTCCCATTATTTTTTTAACCATCTGATTTTTTCAATAATCAAAACTTTTTTTATCATTCAGGCAAGATATTTGCTCTTGCTTTTTTTGTGTCATGAGAGCAGTATCAACTTGATTAGCATTCAAAACAAAGCACCAACTATACCAACTGACACAAGTCATGTTTTCTCAAAGAAAGCACCTTAATACTGAATGTAATGGGACAACCAAAAAATTAATCCGGTACTGTTTCAGACCAGCAACTGTATTCTCAGCAGCTTGGTAATCACAAGGAAGCGTTGAAGAATATCAAAATAACACCTGATTCGGAGATGAAAGACGTATGGCTTTTTCAAAAAATACGTTTTTTACTTCAGACAGCCAAGCATAGGGAAGCAATTGCGGGAATCCGGGAGTTGCTGAGGCATCCAAAAAGGAACTTTTACCTTGCCTCGATTCGTGAAGAATTAAAAAAGGTATTTCGCACAGATAAAGAAGTTCACATTATTTACCATCTGCTTCATGACACGCGTAAGACCAAGGATTGGTTTCTGATGGATTATGAGCTGCATTCGCTTTATCTTCGTGGTGCAGAACTTCACGATCATAAAATCGAACGTAAATACAAAGTGTTAGGATGGCAGTATCCTATTGATGAAAAATCCGCTCTGCTTACCCACAAAAATTTAACTGCTCTTGACCTCAAAATAATGTCTACCAAAGAAGTCTTTAACCGTGTCCGGACATTGGAGAGACTTGGGCTCGATATGTACCTGATGAAGCATCTTCCCCAGCTCAGAAAAGGAAGAAGTAAAGAGTTAGTTCATAAACTTGGCAAGTCGTATCTTTCTGCACTGTTTGCGGAAAAATATTATTCGCGAATAATCAAGTTTCATCAGCAGAGTAAACTTTCAAAGGTTTGGTTCCTGCCGAAAGAAACACAGCTAAAGTGGACAGCGCTTTCATACATTAAGCGCAGAAATATTCCTGCCGGCCGTAGCACAATTTACAAATTGGAGAGAGTCAATTCCAAATCCAGGCATCTTCCGAAACTTTACGATACTTTTTAACGTAACAAGCGTATTTAGAAACCTGGTCACCTGTCATTTTTAACTTGT
>LUMK01000088.1_pt1 | contig 16212 bp, 17 predicted proteins | sample 729981 | NCBI WGS metagenome assembly LUMK01 (sample SAMN03860265, study PRJNA289734) | marine metagenome | biome: seawater column; feature: ocean; material: water; isolation source: Red Sea water column Station 22 - depth 200m | place: Saudi Arabia: Red Sea | collected 2011-10-15 | depth 200 m
CCTATAGACTATGCACTTGCTCGATTGCCTAAAGAGGGTAGCTTTAAAGGGAACTTGGCTGCTGGCGCTAAAGGTGTGGGACAACCCTTAACTGAACGAGACCGATATCTATGCGAGAAAATTGCACCAATGCTGATTGAAAAGGAGCTAATATTTGTAGGTCTCGATGTGATTGGTGATTATATAACCGAGATTAACGTTACCAGCCCAACCTGTATTCGCGAACTGGATAGGCAATTCGGCCTTAACATCTCCGCACAATTGCTAGATGCTATCGAAGAGAGATTAGCTTTGCGCTAGATTAAAACCGTATTTAGCTAGCATCACACCAAGACTGGCGGCCAACAGTGAAAGCCCTACGTTCAAAAAAATATTCAAAAGTGCTTGGCCATAATCCCCGCCACTTAACATCTCAAGTGATTCATATGAAAGTGTCGACATAGTAGTTAAAGAGCCGGTCAATCCAACCAACAACATCAGTCGATAGGTCTCACTGAGCAAGAGTTTTTCCAAAATAACAATCACCAAGATGCCGGCAATAAAAGAACCGATAACATTTGAAATCAAGGTCCCGTAAGGAAATGTTTTTCCGAGGTATTGTAGGGATAAAACGCCTATATAGTAGCGACAACTGGCGCCGACGGTTGCTCCTGCTCCAATGCTCAAAATTGACGCTAGTGTATTCATGAAGTCGGCCTAAGCTGTTTCAATTTTTCCCTAATTTTAATCTCTAGTCCACGGTCGCTGGGTTCATAATAGATCTGTTCACCCATCTCCTCAGGAAAATAGCTTTGCCCTTTACTAAAAGCATCCGGCTCATTATGGGCATAACGATAGCCTTTACCGTAACCGAGTTCTTTCATCAATTTTGTGCTCGCATTGCATAGATGAATCGGGACCTCCAAATCACCACTGCCCCTTGCGTCCTCCATTGCTTGGTTAAATGCTGTATAAACCGCGTTTGATTTTGGCGCACAGGCACAAAAAATAGCGGCTTGCGCTATAGCACGATTTCCTTCTTTGTCGCCTAAGCGTTCGTAAACGTCCCAAGCGTTCAGAGTAATTTGAAGTGCTCTTGGATCAGCGTTGCCAATATCTTCAGAGGCTATTGCAAGGAGTCGTCTAGCAATCACCTTGGGGTCACAACCGGACACAAGCATCCTTGCCATCCAGTAAAGAGCTCCGTCTGGCGAAGAGCCACGAACTCGATGATATTAATTAGTCGGCGTGCATCACCACCACTAGCTGCAACAATTTGTGACAACGAACCATCGTCTTCAAGGCTGATTGATTGACTCTCGAGAGCTCTTTTGGCGACAATGCTAAGCTCATCATCGTTTAGTTTTTTTAGAACATATACCCGCAGCCTAGACAACAAAGAGGAGTTGATCTCAAAGGATGGGTTTTCAGTAGTCGCGCCGATTAGTGTAATCAGTCCAGATTCGATGTGAGGTAAAAAGGCATCTTGTTGTGCTTTATTAAAGCGATGAACTTCGTCAACAAACAATACTGTACTTTGGTTATGTTGTTGGTAACGTTGGGCATGGTCGATTACATTTCTAAGCTCTTTAATACCGTCCAAAACTGCAGACATCTGTTCAAAGTGGGCGCCCAACTGACCACAGATAATACGCGCCAAAGTCGTTTTTCCTGACCCTGGCGGACCCCATAAAATCATTGAATGGAGTTTGCCGTCAGCTAATGTTTTACCTATAGGTTTATCAGCGTCTAATAGGTGCCGTTGACCTACAAAGTCTACCAAACTACTGGGTCTTAATATTTCAGCAAGTGGCTTATAGGTAGGCATAGTTATGGTAAGTTAATTTTTATGATTTGATTATTATCTTCTTTATTGGTTATAAGTAATGCAGTTAATTTCAATTTATTTGCGAGCTCAATGGCTTTCTTGCTGCCCATTGCCATCATTGCAGTGGCGTAAGCATCGCTCATTGCGCTTTGAGGATGAATCACAGTAACTGAAGATAGGTCGTTATTGGCTGGTAAACCAGTTAAAGGGTTGAAAATATGCATATATTTTTTACCTTCCCAAATAAAATAATTACGATAATTCCCGGAAGTGGCAATAGATGCATCTTTCAATACAACTGGAATGGGTGATTTGTTGTCAGGGCGTTCAACACCTAAAACCCAATCATCGACTCTATTGCTTCCTGAAGCAACAACCTCACCACCAATCTCAACTAGAAAATTCTTGATACCGGAGATCTTAATAAGGCGTGCAACTTCATCAACCGCATAGCCCTTGGCAATCGCTGAGAGATTAATATGTATGTCTCTGGTTTTTTTGACTCGACCATCCTCCATCAATAGAAACTTAATTGATGAATTTTCAAAGGCTTGCTCAATTTCCTCTCTTTTAGGCGCCTCTGTTCTACCACCACTCGAACCGAACCCCCACAAATCAATCAATCGACCAATGCCCGGGTCAAAATAACCCTCGGTCTGTTGGTAAATTTCTACCGATCGATTTAGCATTGAATAAAGCTCACTAGAAACGTCAATCCATTCGTCTACAGGCGCACGGTTTAGTTGAGACAATTCGGAATCGTGCTGCCATGTTGAAAAAGTATTATTGATTTCTTCAAGTCGTCTGTCAATTATGTCTTGTTCGATACGATCATCGCCCAAAACATTAATCGAGTAACTTGTGCCCATACTTTCGCCTTTGATTTGCTCAACACTTTCATTTTCAAAGCAACCGTTCAACAAAAAAAGAATTAAAATAAGAGCGTACTTACGCATTATAATTTGCCCATGTTTTTTAGATTTATTTGCCTTGTTTTTCTTACAACAAGCGTCTTTGCCAGTTCTCACACTTTTGAAGACTTTCTATCTCAGGTTCGTCAAATGGCCACTGAGCAAGGCGTCTCCAAAGCAACAATTGACAAAGCGTTTTTTCAACTTTCGCCCAGGCCTGAGGTTATTGAGAAGGATGTCGATCAGCCAGAATTTAATCAAAATTTTTGGACCTATGTCAATAAAAGAGTAACTCAGACTCGCCTAAATAATGGCTATGATACATTAAAACAAAACACTTCATTGCTCAACAAAACCACCCAGCAATATGGTGTTCCTGCATATATTTTGGTTTCATTTTTGGGCATTGAGAGTAATTATGGCCACTACACGGGAAACCATAGTCTGATCCAATCTTTAGCAACCTTGGCTTATGACAGAAGACGCTCTAACTTCTTTACGAGAGAGTTGATTGAACTATTAAAGCTGATTGATAAGAATAAAATACCTCTGGATGCAAAAGGCTCATGGGCCGGTGCTATGGGCGCAGTTCAATTTATGCCAACAAGTGTCCAAGCTTACGGCGTTGACGCCAACAAAGATGGCAAAATCGATCTCTGGAATGATAACGAAGATATATACGCTAGTGCCGCTAATTTTCTCAAGAAGAATGGTTGGGTAAAAGGCGAAAAGTGGGGCAGAGAGGCCTCTATTCCAAAAAACTTTGATTACAAACAAACCGGCTTGGGAATCAAGAAAAGCGTCAATGAATGGGCTCAATTAGGGGTGCTTAGAGCTAACGGCAATCGTCTACCCAATTCTAATATGAAGGCTTCATTGATTGTGCCTATGGGCCATCGAGGTCCTGCTTTCTTGGTTTACCGAAACTTCGACGTGATAATGGACTGGAATCACTCTATCTTATATGCCCTTTCAGTGGGCTATCTGGCTGACCGTATTCATGGTAGTGGTAAGTTGATTGCCAAGCCGATAAACGAGCCTCTGCTCACTAAGGAAAACATCTTCACAATTCAGAAAACCTTAAATTTGCTGGGGTACAACACTGGAGTGCCAGACGGCATGGCAGGCCCAAAAACAAGAAGCGCGACCAGACAATTTCAATCTGACATCGGCCTAGTAGCCGACGGTTATGTTGGTTACGAGCTTTATCAGCAACTTCAATGACCATTAAAACTTACCTTGGTTTTGATGTCGGCACAAAGCGAACTGGAATAGCCATTGCTAACAGCTTGACGGCTCATGCAAGCGGCATTGAGACTGTTGTTCACCATAAGGACGGCTCTACAAATTGGCTCCAACTTGAGAGGCTCATCAACAAGCACCAAGCAGACATTTTTGTTGTTGGACTGCCGCTCGATGACAAAGGCAAAGAACAAGAAATGACATTTATAGCGCGCTCATTTGGAAGAAAGTTAGAAAAGCGTTTTAGCAAGGAGGTTGTTTTCGTTGACGAATATTTATCCTCTTCAGAGGCGAAAAACCAATTAAAATGGCACTACGCTCACAAGAACGCTGACCGAGCTGATGTTGATAAGCGCTCTGCTGAACTAATTTTGCAAACTTGGCTCAATGAAACCAGACACGATCAGTAACGACTGCCAACTTGACTCTTCCGGACAACTGATTCATCTTTTGGGTTTAAAAGACCTCCCAAAGAAACACCTTGAAAATATATTAGATAGAGCAGATGGCCTTTTAGGCGACAACGGCGGTCTCAAAAAATCAAAAGCTTTGAAAGGCATGTCGGTTGCGAATCTATTCTTCGAGCCCTCAACGCGTACTCGAAATACTTTTGAAATTGCGGCCAAACGTTCTAGCGCCAATACCATTAATGTTGACCTCGAAAACTCGGCAACCAAAAAAAATGAAACCTTGATGGATACGATGCAGACCTTGAAGGCGATGCAGATTGACATGTTCATTATCCGCCACAAAAAAAATGGACTTCCGCATCATGTCGCCGAAAATATTGAAGGCGTTGCCATTATAAATGCCGGTGACGGCATCAATGCCCATCCAACTCAGGCCCTACTAGATATGCTAACGATTCGTCAATATAAAAAATCCTTTGAAAACTTGTCGGTTGCAATTGTTGGTGACGTTCGCCATTCTCGAGTCGCGCGCTCCGGAATTCATGCGCTGAAGACATTAGGAACAAAGGATATTCGTCTTATCGCTCCGGCATACCTACTTTACAAAAAAACAACCTCGCCTGACTTGGAGCGTTTCGACAATCTCGAGAAAGGGCTGGAAGGTGTGGACATCATCATGTCATTAAGACTACAAAAAGAACGTATGGTTGCAGCAGAGATACCCAATGAGAAGAATTACTTTGAAAATTACGGCATTACCAATAAAACATTGAAACTGGCTAAGCCAGATGCAATCGTGATGCATCCTGGACCTGTCAATCGAGGCATTGAAGTCGACTCAAGCGTTGCGGATGGCCCTCAATCGGTCATCCTTAAGCAGGTAACCAATGGCATCGCTGTTCGCATGGCGGCAATGGAAGTGTTGGCAGGCGCATTGTAGACAATGGGTCAATCTTTTGACTACGACCTTTCTAAGGACGCATTTCAAAAACTAAACACAGATGACACCATTTCTTCTGCACATGGGCTATTGTGTGGCTTTTATTGTGTCAAACCAGACATCTCACTGGATGACTGGCTTAATGAAGTGCTTGTCAGTATTGATCTGAACAATATACTCGAAAAAGAGTCGCACCAGCTACTGGCGGAAATCTTTAACGACACCAGTGAACAGCTTGCCGACCCAACACTAAACTTCTTTCCAATCATTGCTGACGATATGTGCTCCTTGAGGGAACAAGCTAATACGCTTGTTGACTGGTGCCAAGGATTTTTAGCGGGTCTCGGTCTCAGCTCCTTTCAAACCTCTGACGAACAGGTGCTTGAAATGATTAAGGACATCAGTGAAATTTCACAACTCGAGGTGGACCTTCTAGATAACGAAGAGAATGCCCAGGATTTTTATGAAATAGTGGAGTATGTTCGTATGGGAGTTCTCTTCATCCAAGAAGCTTTACAACCCTCAAAGCAGGATTTTATAAGCCCCGACCAGCTCCACTGAGTAGCAAACTCTGGCCGTGATTTATAAAAAAATAGGGTAAAGAAAACCATACATTTTGTTTATAATTAAGCCACTCTTCTCAACAAAATGGTGGAGAGCATGAATGAAATTTTTTTATCAATTTAAGGGGAAAAAATGACATTAACACATTTATTTAAAGCGCAAGCTATATTCGCCTGGATATGGGTTGCAATGTTTTGGTTTGCGCCAGGAATGGCAGCACAAGGGCCTGGTTGGGAAGTAACCGCCGAATTAACAGCTTTTGGGCAGGTGGCTTCAATCCCAATTCTAGCGATTGGTATTTTTGCGTGGATGGCGCCAAGTTGGGTTGGTGATAATCTCAAGAAAGTCGGCATGGTTTTGGGTGTTTACATCAATGCTCTGTTTATTCTGGTACAGGCATTTCATGTATCAACCAATGCTGCCAATTTTGATCCGCTGGGGATCATTCCGACAGCAATTTTTATGGCTTTATTCTATTGGAAGACTCGCCCTTCTAGCTAATTACTAGTACAAAAAAGCCGAGTTAAAACAGCGTTTAACTCGGCTTTAATAAATGGTGGCCACACCTAGAATTGAACTAGGGACACAGGGATTTTCAGTCCCTTGCTCTACCAACTGAGCTATATGGCCAAAGCGCGTAATTATACACAAGGGGAAAACAAAGTTAACTTTGGATTTCTCCTCTTAAACCTCCTCAACTCTCTACATTATCCAAAAAGCGTTCTGCATCTAATGCCGCCATACAGCCAGAACCCGCAGAGGTTACCGCTTGTCGATAAACATGGTCTGCTACATCTCCTGCCGCAAAAACACCCTCAACACTGGTTTGGGTTGCATTGCCCTCTAGACCAGCCTTAACTTTAATGTAGCCCCCATTGATTTCCAACTGTCCCTCAAACATACCTGTATTAGGTGTGTGCCCGATGGCGATAAAAACACCGTGAACATCGATTTCTTTGGTGCTACCATCGTTGCCTTTTAAGCGCAGACCTGTAACACCCATCTCGTCGCCCAAAACCTCATCCAAGTTGTGATTCCATTCAATAGAAATATTTCCATTGCTGGCTTTTTCCATTAACCTATCTGAAAGAATTTTCTCGGATCTAAATTTATCTCGACGGTGAACGATGGTTACATGTTCCGCTATATTTGACAAGTATAGAGCTTCCTCAACGGCGGTATTTCCACCACCGATAACCGCCACTTTTTGACCGCGATAGAAAAAACCATCACAGGTTGCGCAAGCTGATACACCTTTGCCTTTATAGGCCTCCTCAGATTCCAAGCCCAAGTATTTTGCTGTCGCCCCAGTCGAAATAATAACGGCATCTGCTGTATAGCTTGTTTCGCCGCCTTTAAGAGTAAATGGGCGCTTTGAAAAATCAACGCTGGTTATGTGGTCATTGACTATTTCAGTGTTGAAGCGTAAAGCATGTACTTTCATGCGCTCCATCAAATCTGGGCCTTGTAGGCCGTCACTATCCCCTGGCCAGTTATCAACATCAGTTGTTGTCATGAGTTGTCCGCCCTGTTCAAGTCCACTTATCATCACTGGATTGAGGTTTGCCCTGGCAGCATAAACCGCTGCAGCATAGCCGGCAGGGCCAGCGCCAACAATCAAAACTCGACAATGTTTGATATCACTCATTTGAAATACTTTATACTAATTAATCAATGGAGCATTATAGACTACCTTGAAAAAAAATAACAAACGAACAACGCAACATAAGCCAAAAAATCCACGCTCCAAAATTGTAAGCGAGACAATTTTTATACTACTCGCAGCATTGGGTATTGTATTCCTTATTTCACTTCTGACCAGCTCTCCTGATGAGGACCCTTGGACTGGAGGCGCTGTGCTGGTCAAGCCGGTTGCGAATTCTGCCGGCATATTTGGTGCTTATTTGAGTGACATTTCTATGGGAGTTCTGGGCTATGTCTCCTATATCCTACCAATATCCCTCGTGTGGCTTGGCTACAGCTTTCATCGAGATGCTTACAAGGAGAAAAAGAACCGACTGACCTTTTTACTGCGCCTGATAGCCTATTTTGTGATGGTATTTTTTACCGCGGCGCTGGCGCATCAATATGCCCCGGAGATAAAAGTGATAGAAGGTCTAAAGGAAACATTTTTAGCTGGAGGTATGATTGGAAAATCGATGCATGAAGTCTTGTTTTATGCGCTTTTTGGTGAAGCCTCCACAATAATCTATGTTGCCATCATTTTCATAAGCTTTAGTATTGCCACTAGCTCCTCTTGGAAAAATATTAGTAAGACAATGTTCAGCAATGACAAGTCTTCCAATATTGCCTCAAAAAGAAAAACTGTCCCAATAAAACCATCGCCAAAGATCAGCAACGCCCAAAAACTTAGGCCAAAGGAGAAGTCAACTAAAGGCAAAGAAACGAAAAAAACAAAAAAAGCTGAAAAGACCGAAAAATCTCAAAAAACCGCAAGCAGCAATCTCTATAAAGCTGCTACCTCAAGTGGACTGCCTGACCTTTCCCTTCTTGACGATGTCAACAACTCCGGTCTCGGCTATAGCGAAGAATTCCTAGAAGAGATGTCAAAACAAGTGGAGCTTAAATTGAAAGACTTTGGTTTTGATGTCAACATTACTGCCGTCACCCCGGGTCCTGTGGTCACTCAATTTGAAATATCTCTTGCGCCTGGAGTGAAGGTCAGTCAAATCATGAACCTTGACAAAGATTTGGCCAGGGCATTGCTGGTGGAAAGTGTTCGAATTGTCGACGTCATCCCGGGAAAACCGGTAATTGGCCTTGAGATACCGAACAACAATAGAGAGTTGATTGGACTGAAAGAGATCCTCTCGAGCGAAACATTTACAAAATCTAAATCAACACTTTCGATGGGTCTCGGTAAAGATATTAATGGACACCCCATAGTTGCAGATCTTGCTAAGATGCCACATCTGATGATTGCTGGCGCCACAGGAATGGGAAAATCCGTCGGCCTCAATGCCATCATTTTAAGTATTTTATATAAGGCAAAACCAGATCAAGTTCGGTTCATAATGATTGACCCTAAAATTATTGAATTGGCTAGCTATGCCGACATCCCTCACCTGTTGACCCCTGTTATGACGAATATGAATGAGGCCGCAAGTGCGTTATGGTGGTGCGTCAATGAAATGGAAAGACGTTACACGCTTTTGGCTAAATTTAGTGTTCGCAATATTGAAGCTTTTAATGAAAAACTCTTGCGCGCTAACAAAAGTGGCAAACCATTACTAGACCCTTCATTTGACCCCAAAACAGCAAAAGAAAGGGAGCAACATCCTGAGCTAGAGTCACTTCCGCTAATCGTCATCGTCATCGATGAATATGCCGACATGTTGGCGGCTCTTGCCCAACAAGATAGAGCTAAATCAAAACGAGTCGAGGGCTTAATTGTTCGTATCGCCCAAAAAGCCCGTGCTGCAGGAGTACATCTTATCGTGGCAACACAAAGGCCAAGTGTGGATGTTATCACTGGTCTCATAAAATCCAACATCCCTTCTAGAATTTCATTTAAAGTTTCATCAAAGACAGACTCCAGAACAATTTTGGACCAATCTGGCGCAGAACAATTGCTTGGTTTGGGCGATATGCTTTATATGTCACCTGGCATTTCTCACCTGACCCGTATTCATGGCGCGTACGTTGAAGATAGTGAAATTTTCCGCGTTGTTGAGCACCTTAAAAAGAACTCAGACCCTAATTATTTGCCCGGCATACTTAGTCCTCAAAATGAAAGCGCCGGTTCACAAGACTCAGGGTATGTCACGGACGAGCTTGACCCACTTTTTGATGAAGCGGTAGAAATCGTTACCTCAACTAGAAGGGCTTCAATCTCGAGTCTCCAAAGACGTATGCGTATTGGCTATAATCGTGCCGCAAGAATCATCGAAGATATGGAAGCAAGCGGCATTGTAAGCTCGATGAATAGTGCAGGCAATAGAGAGGTTTTGGCACCAGGACCTATAGACCCTGACGACTGATAAGCAAAAAACCGCCCTTATAAAATCTACATTTTTTTCGTAGGTATGGATTATTTTTTGTTATTATTATGCTTAATTTTATCAAGCATAGACAACTCATGAAAAAATCACTAAGCCTAATATTGTTCCTAATATTTTGTACTCAAATTCACGCCCATAAGCCTGTTTTAAATAAAAACTCAAGTTACCCGCCAGACGCACCTTACGAAATAGAAGATCCTGAAATATCAAAGGCTATCTATTCAACACTTTCGGGCGGCCCGCATTATTATCGAATTCAATCTGCGGAAGACTTTGATTTTTACAGCGGAATTTTGGCTGCTAAGATTGGTGACTGCGCTCTTGAGAGTAAATTTTCTTTTGAGGTATTAGACTCAGATTTTCATTTATTATATCTAGCCGACGGTGAGAACTTTGAGTGGACTCCGTGGTACGAAGAATACGGTAAGCAGTGGTACTGGAATGGTCCAGAAATCGGTAAAAGCTTTGCCTCAAATAGAGTCTTCAAAGCTGGAACTTACTATATCAAGGTCTTTAATGACAGCAACACAGGGCAATATGTACTGGCAGTTGGGGACATTGAACAGTTCTCGCTTACTGATATCGTTGGCTTAATTTTTTCAATGGGGCACATCGAAGACGCGTTTTGGGACCCAGACCTATGCAAGAGCATGTAAGTTTCTTTTAAAAGAAAAAACATTTACGAAACTCTAAACTTAATTCAAGATACATGGAATTTAGATCATATTCTCTTCTATAAACGATCTATTTGAGAGAATAACTTTTCTGAATTGCATTAATATTAAAGAAAAAACCTTGACCTAACATTATCGCTACTATATAGTTGACCTTAAACCAACAGGCATAATGCTGGTTGGTTTTTTTTGTCTAGACAACGTTATGACACCAAAAGGTGTTTAATTAAGGAGAAAAAAATGAAAAAAACGTTAAGCATTGTTTTGTCATTGCTATTCATGGGTATTTTTTCACCGTCTTTGGCTAATTCTATCAAATGGTCAATGCCTGGTGATTCTTTAACTCTTGATCCGCATGCACAAAATGAAGGTCCAACTCACATGGTTTCTCGTCAAGTATATGAAGGCTTGGTAACCCCAGGTATTAACATGGAAATACTTCCTCAGCTTGCAGAGTCATGGGTGGCAACAGCTGACGATACATGGGTATTTAACCTTCGTAGGGGTGTGAAGTTTCATGATGGATCATCTTTAACAGCAGGCGATGTTGCTTTTAGTATCAATAGAGCAAAGACTGCTCCATCTGATATGGTTGATTTAATTAAAAGTGTTAAATCAGCAACAGCGATTGATGATCATACTGTTGAAGTAAAAACTGATGGACCAAATCCAATTCTTTTAAACCAATTAACTCAGATATTTGTAATGTCTGAAGATTGGGCAAAAGCAAATGGTTGTGAGGTTTCATATAATTGGGATGCAGGTGAGACATCTTATTGCGCATCCAATGCAAATGGAACTGGACCATTTAAAATTACTTTCAGAGAACAGGATGTAAGAACTGTTTTTGAAAAAAATGATGACTGGTGGGGAAATCACTATACACACAATATAGATAAGATTGAATTGCTTCCAATTAAGAATGATGCAACAAGAGTTGCAGCACTTCTTTCTGGAGAAATCGATTACACCAATGTTGTGCCAGTACAAGACCTTGCAAGAATTAAATCTTCTTCTGGCCACGTTGTGAAAATGACTCCTCAAAATAGAACAATTTTCTTTGGTATGGATCAAGGTTCAGCTGAATTGAATTCATCTAACATTAAAGGAAAAAATCCTTTTGCAGATAGAAGAGTTCGTCTGGCAATGTACCATGCTTTAGATATGGACGCTATTAAGGATAAGGTAATGAGAGGGCAAAGTGTACCGGCAGGTATTATTACTGCCCCTGGTGTTAATGGTCACACAGCAGCACGTGATGAAAGATTGCCTTACGATCCTGAGTTATCAAAAGCACTTTTAGCTGAAGCTGGTTATCCTGACGGATTTGAGCTTACATTAGATTGCCCTAATGATCGTTATATCAACGATGAGTCAGCATTTCTCTGAAATTAAAGAGGGTGATGCTAATGGTATGACTAGTGACATGTACATGCTAGGTTGGGGTGTTCCAACTTTTGACAGTCACTATGTATATTCATACTTATTTGAAAGCTCTGGAAGCTGGAATAAAGTAAATTTCAGTAACGCTAGAGTCGACGAATTAGTTGCGGCAATGGGTGTTGAAACAGACCTTGATAAAAGAAATGCTATGATTGCTGAAGCTTGGGATATTACCCAGGCCGATGTAACATACCTTCCTTTACATCACCAAGTTGTTAACCAAGCATCAAAAAGTAATGTCGATGTTCCGATTAGAATGAACAACGAGCCATTATTTAGATTTGCAAACGTAAACTAAAAACATCTATATTTTCTGGCCAGGCAACTGGCCAGAAAAACCTTCCATGTTTAGCTATACCCTGAAAAGACTTTTACAATCTATCCTTGTAATGGTTGTTGTTGCGTTTGTTTCCTTTTCTTTATTCAATTTTGTTGGGGACCCCGTAAATAGCATGACAGGAGAAGATGCTTCGGACCAAAGACGAGCCGAGGTTAGAGAAGTTCTGGGATTAAATGATCCTGTCTATATTCAATTTTCAAGATTTTTAGGCAATGTTGTTCAAGGCGATTTTGGCATATCTTATCAATTAAAAAGAGAGGTTTCGGATTTAGTTTCAGAAAGACTGCCAGCCACTCTAGAATTAGTTTTTGTATCTGCTTTGATTGCCATAATAGTGGGAATCATTTTAGGTGTCTATACAGGCATCCATAGAGATAGTTTTATTTCAAATATTATCCTTGTCATTTCACTTGCTGGTGTTTCACTTCCAACATTCATTATAGGGATAATGTTAATTTACTTTTTTTCTGTAATACTGGGAGTTCTTCCTTCTTTTGGAAGAGGTGAAGTTACAGAACTAGGCTTTTGGACAACAGGTTTTTTAACTACTTCTGGACTTAAGGCATTAATCTTACCCTCGGTCACGTTAAGTTTATTTCAAATGACATATGTGATCAGATTAGTTCGTGCGGAAATGATGGAAATACTTCAAACGGATTATATTAAATTTGCTCAAGCCAGAGGCATTAAAAGAAATATTATCAATTATAGGCATGCGCTTAAAAATGGCTTAATACCTGTAATTACTATTACTGGTATTAATATTGGAACTTTAATAGCTTTTTCAATTATTACAGAAACGGTTTTCCAATGGCCTGGCATGGGCGCACTATTTATCAACGCAGTCTACTTTGTTGATATACCAATCATGTCAGCCTACATGATTATGGTTGCCTTTATTTTCGTTATGATAAATTTCATTGTTGATATCACTTATTACTTTATCGATCCAAGAATAAGGCTCAAGGAAGAGACGGGTTAGAGATGTTATCCAAAACATTTAATAAAATTTATGATACCGATATAGGCTATAGCTTTTTTAATTCAAAAATTGCAATTATCTCTTCTGCTATTTTTTTTATTATTCTTCTTTGTTCAGTTTTTGCTGGAATAGTTGCTCCCTACAATCCTTTTGACCCAGCTACAGTTTCATTAATGGATGCGTTTACTCCACCTATGTGGTCTGAGGGTGGTAGTGCCAGCTTTATTCTCGGGACTGATCAACAAGGAAGAGATATGTTCTCAACAATGATCTATGGCTCAAGAATTTCATTAATCGTAGGATTTGCATCAATAATTTTTGCTATGGTACTTGGTGTATTCCTTGGTGTTACTGCTGGCTATATAGGCGGTATATATGAGATTGTTGTGATGCGGCTTACAGATGTCCAATTAACAATACCAAGCATTCTAATGGCTTTACTCGTATATGGCATAGCTAGATCAATCATTACACAATCAATGCATGATGAAATGGCAATGTACGTATTAATTTTTGCAATTGGTATCTCTGAATGGCCACAGTTCGCTAGGGTTTCTAGAGCATCTACTCTAGTTGAAAAAAATAAAGAATATGTATCAGCTTCGAGAATTATAGGATTGTCAAACATTCTAATTATGTTTAAACATATTTTGCCAAACATACTTAGACCTATCTTAGTCATTGCAACAATAGGATTGGCTCTTGCAATCATTACAGAATCTACTTTAAGTTTTTTAGGTGTTGGGGTTCCACCTACAACACCTTCACTAGGAACATTAATTAGATTTGGAAATAATTTTTTATTTTCAGGCGAATGGTGGATTACATTTTTTCCAGCTATTTTTTTAATCGTTTTAGCTTTATCTATTAACCTATTGGGAGATTGGATGAGAGACGCCTTAAATCCAAAATTAAAAAAGAGATGAGCTTATTAGAAGTCAACAATTTAAATATTAGTTATCCAACTAGAAAAGAAACAATTGTCGCTAGTAAAAATGTTGAATTTACATTGGAAAGGGGTGAAATATTAGGAATAGTTGGTGAATCTGGTTCTGGAAAATCCACCATTGCAAATGCCATCATAAATTTAATTGACCCTCCAGGCGAAATAACAAATGGATCAATTAAAATTGATAATAATGAATTAAGAGATAACGAAGAGCTCATTCAAAGCATTAGAGGAAAGAAAATTGGATTTGTTTTTCAAGACCCTCAAACATCCTTAAATCCATTATTTAAAATAAAAGAACAATTAATTGAAACTATTCAAACACATCTAAATTTAGGCTATCAAGATGCATTAAATAAATCTATTCAACTCCTAAAAGAAGTAGGAATAGATAATGCTGAAAAAAGAATTGAAGATTATCCTCATCAATTTAGCGGAGGTATGCGCCAGAGGGTTGTTATTGCTTTAGCAATAAGTTGTGAACCAGATTTAATTATAGCTGATGAACCTACAACTGCTTTAGATGTAAGTATTCAATATCAAATACTGGAATTACTTAAAGATCTTACTAAAAAAAGAAATTTAGGAGTCATTATTATTACACATGACATGGGTGTTATTGCTGAGACAACAAATAAAGTTATTGTTATGAGACATGGGCTTATTGTTGAGCAAGGTGATACAAAAGAATTATTAACGAACCCTAAATCTAATGAGGCTAAGAGTTTGGTTATTTCGGTGCCGCCCACAAATAAAAAAATTGATAGATTCAAACTTATTAGTCCTGATGGAAAAGAAATTACATCTGACTCTAAAAATTTAACAAAAAATATTATTAAAACCTGGGGAATAAGAGAAAACAAAAATGAAAAATTATTAAAACTGAAAGACGTTACTAAAATTTTTGATGATAACTCTTTGGCAATAAATATTTCATTTGGCTTAAAAGGTGATTCCACTGACAAAGTGGTGAAGGCAGTTGATAATGTATCTTTTGAACTATTTGAAGGTGAAACTCTAGGTTTAGTTGGTGAATCTGGCTCAGGAAAATCAACAATAGCAAAAATTATTACAGGACTAGTCAGGCCAACTAATGGGGAAATTTTTTATAATAATCTCTCACTTTATAATTCAAACAGAAAATATCAAATTGATAAGAGTAGGGGGCAAATTCAGATGATATTTCAAGATCCATATTCATCTTTGAACCCAAGATTTAAGGTAAGAGACATAATATCTGAACCAATAAAGTTTTTTCAAAAAAATATTAGTTATACTGAATTCACACAAAATGTTTACGATTTGATAGACATTGTTGGAATGACAAGACAATCATTGGATCGATATCCTCATGAATTTTCTGGGGGACAAAGACAAAGAATATCAATTGCTAGAGCTTTAGCCACAAGACCACGCTTATTAATTTGTGATGAACCTACTTCTGCTTTGGATGTGAGTATACAAGCACAAATATTAAATCTTTTAAAAGATATTCAAGATGAACTTCACCTTACTATGTTGTTTATTAGTCATGATCTTCCTGTAATTAGACAAATGTGTAATAGAATTGTAGTGCTTAAAGATGGTAGTGTTTGTGAAACAAAAGAATCCGAGGAATTATTTAACAATCCAGAACACCCATATACTCAGGAACTTATTAGGCTAATGCCTAAAATTGAATCTATAATTTAATTATTACCTATTAAACGAACTAGTTATGGAAAGACAGGAGCATTCATAGGGACAGGTTTATGCAAAATAAAATAAACTCCGTACGTGCTAGGATGAAAGACAACAATGTTGATTTAGTTGCTCTTGGTCCAGGAACACACATGAACTGGCTACTAGGCTTCAACCCCTATCCTGACGAAAGGCCCTGTATGCTTTTAGTGGGGCAAGAAAAAGAGGCTTTTTTAATGCCATCTGTT
>LUMK01000141.1_pt1 | contig 16108 bp, 37 predicted proteins | sample 729981 | NCBI WGS metagenome assembly LUMK01 (sample SAMN03860265, study PRJNA289734) | marine metagenome | biome: seawater column; feature: ocean; material: water; isolation source: Red Sea water column Station 22 - depth 200m | place: Saudi Arabia: Red Sea | collected 2011-10-15 | depth 200 m
GGTGAAGGTGATAGAGCTAATTTAAAAGAAGCTACATCAGACAATCCATCACTTGAACACTTCACGAGAAATCATAAGTTGATAAGAAAAGCTAATGAGAATAGAGCTGTAGCTAAGAATAAATTAGATAAGCAGTTTAAAGGTTTTATAGATGAAAACAATTAAAGTTAATTCCGAATTTGCATCTGAATTAGTATGTGTGATACCTTATGCATATTGGTTACACAAAAGAGGTGAATTGAAAAAGGTAATAACAAGTAAAGAGATGAAACCTTTTTATTATTTTTGTGATGATGTAGAAGAACGATTTGAGATAAGAACATTTGATACCAATACAAATGGACTAAAAGATGTACCTAATGTTTGGATACATCATAATTCTTATGCAGTAGTTGGAAAAGACCATTCAGAGTTAAGTATAGAAGAACAAAGTGAAGTTAATGGTGTATTAGATTATTCACAATGGACACCACCACCTTATGTAGATTATTATCAAACAGATGAATTTAACCACTTAAAACCTTATATTGTAGTTAACAGTAATTACAATGTTGAATATGGCAATGATATAACAAAGTCAATGAGATACATTGATATAAAAACATTACACGAAATTTTCAATTATTTAACTGATAAGGGCTATAGTGTAATCTATAAAAGACCAAATAATACAGAGTTTACTTTAGACCAAAATGAAATGATAACTCTTAGTGGTAGGTATATGTTGACTGCTAATGTACAAGATATTGGTGTTATAACTGATTATGATTTATGTAATTATTATGATGAGGTAATTGATTTGAATTTGCTAAGAGAAGACTATACTTGTTCATATAATGATTTAGATGAAGGTGAAGTGAATGATTATTCGAAGTTAACTAAAAGGATAAAAGAGGTTTTCAAAGGAAAAAATAAATGAATATAGGGATAATAGGACAAGGTTATGTAGGAACTGCTATCAAGAGTGGTTTTGAAAAATACTATGAGTTAGAAACTTATGATAAGTTTGATACTTCTAAAAGTACAGTTAATTTGCATGACTTAGTATTGCTAAGTGATGTTATATTTGTGTGTGTGCCAACACCGATGAATGCAGATGGTAGTTGTCACATTGGAATTGTAGAAGAAGTTGTATCAGAGATAAATGAGATATCTATTTCATCTGAAAGTAATCCAATAGTTGTTTTGAAATCCACAGTCTTACCTGGTACTACAGATAGATTAAATAAAAAATGTAAGGGTATAAGTGTCATATTTAACCCAGAGTTTCTTACAGAGGCAAACTTTATAGAAGATTTCAAAAATCAGACTCGTATTATATTAGGTGGAACACGAAAAGGTACAAATAAACTTAGACAGATTTATAGTAAAGTGTTTCCAACAGCACATATTATTAAAACTAATTCAATAACTGCTGAGATGGTGAAGTATATGACAAATTCTTATTTAGCCACAAAGGTATCATTTGCAAATGAGATGAAACAAATATGTGATAAGGCAGGAGCTGATTATGATAAGGTTGTAGAGTATACTACACTTGATGATAGATTAGGAAAGACACATTGGGGTGTACCAGGACCTGATGGTAACCTCGGATTTGGTGGTAGTTGTTTTCCAAAAGATATTCAAGCTATAATACATTTTGGAGAATCTTTAGGTTTGAGTTTGAGTGTACTCAAAGGGGTTTGGAAAACTAATTTAGAAGTGAGACCTGAAAAAGATTGGGAACAGTTAAAGGGTAGGGCAGTTGTAGATGGATAATTTACAAGAACTAATGACAATCACTATGGAAGAGTGTGGTGAACTTATACAAGAATGTAGTAAAGCTATTAGGTGTGAAAATTATCATAATAACGATAAGTTAACTGAAGAAGTTGGTGATGTTATGTGTATGATTGATTTGTTACACGAGTATGATTTGATAAGTTGGGATGATGTAGATGCAAGAGTATTGGAAAAGAAAAAAAAGCTTAAAAAGTGGAGTGATTTGTTAGATGGATAAAGTAATAAGTTTCATCCAGCCATCTAGAAATAATTTAAAATATCTTAAATGGTCATATCATAGTATTCGTAAGAATTTAGGATATAGACATGAGATATGTTGGGCTGATGATTTTTCAGACGACGGTACATGGGAATGGATGAATGAGATTAAAGAGAAAGACCCGAATGTAAAGATACATAGAAACGAAGGACCTACAAGGTTAGGACATACGATACTATATGATACGCTAGTAGATATAGCTACCAATGATATTGTGATGATATATCACGCTGATATGTATGCATGCCCTAAGTTAGACGAAGAAATGTTAAAACATCTACAGCCTGGAAAAGTGGTTAGTGCAACTCGCATAGAACCACCATTACATCCAGATGGTCCTGAAAAAGTTTTAATGGATTTTGGGATAGAACCTGAGGAATTTGATGAGCATGGTTTGTGGAATTTTCTTGAAGATGATAAATTACATTCAGAAGACAAACTTACTGAAGGTATATTTGCTCCGTGGGTTATATACAAAGATGACTTCTTAGCAATCGGTGGACATGATCCATTGTATGCTCCACAATCTAAAGAGGACTCTGATATATTTAATCGGTTTGTGTTGGCTGGCTATGAGTTGATTCAGACATGGCAAGGATTTGTATACCATATGACTTGTCGGGGGTCAAGATTTAAAGACGGAGCACTTCGAAATCCTGCGGGACAAGTGTTTATGAAAGGTAGGGAGAGTACTGAGTGGTTAGAACAAAACCTCCGTAGCACACGTAATTTCATCCGTAAATGGGGTCATATGGTACAACATTATGGTACAACATGATGAAATGATGAAACCTATTATACCACCTAAATATGACGTGGGATTTGTTGTACATAATTGTGATACTAATATGTTAAAAGAATTAGAGCCGTGGTGTAGTGATATTTATGGAGATTGGGTAGGGCATAAAGGATATGGAGTAAATGGTTATATAAAAGAAGAACAACCAAATACTCAGTTTGATTTGAGTAAGAAGATTCATTCTCACCATATAGAATCTAAAAATGATATAACAGTAGAATTTGATGCACAAAAACTTACACCACAAAACTTTCAGATATTAGTTAACTTGTCAAAGTTGTTACAAGACAGTGGTGAGGTTGGCGAGATGGAGTATGACATATTTAAGTTTCATATAAAGTCACTAAATACGTATGAAAAAAATTTGATTGTTTGTGAAAAATAGTTATATTTATAAGTGTAATAGGAAGTTATAATGGATAAATTAGGTTTATATATTAATAATTTAATGACAACTGTAATAGATAAAGAAGAAAAGTTTTTTTTAAGAAAACTTGCATTTACAGAACTACTTAAATTAAAATCAGATATGTCAGACTTTTTAGCGAGACATGTTGATAAATTTGACGGTGTACCCGACGAATTAAAAGAAAAGGATACAGGACAATTATCAATAGAGTTTGGAGAAAAACATGAAGATAAGTAATGATGTAGCAGATGAACTAAAAAAAGTTAGAAATGCTTTGAATAATATGTATGATGAATTGAATGTAACTTTATTTGAAAAGAAAGTTGCTGCGAAAATTACATACAAAAAAGTAAATCCATATGATGGAGTTTCTAGTAATTTTTCATATATTGCAGATAAATTGAAAGAAATTGAATCATCTGAAATTATAGGAGATTAAAAATGGCTAATGATCCAGCACAAGATAGATATGATCCACCATCCGTGGGTAATGAATTTGAAGAGGGTTATTTTTCTGAAATAAATCCTGGGGAATTGTTTAGGATTTTTCCTGACAATGGACAGAAGATGTATCGTAAGTCAGATGACAATTTTGCTTTTGATATCAAAGAGCGTGTTGAAATACAGTTTGAAGCACAAGATAAGGTATATGTCAAGTCGTAATTTTGAAAAACCTATTAAAATATTAGGTAGACATAAAATAATTACAAAAAAAATGATTGAAGATTCTCAAGCAGTTACAAAGTCAAATGCAGCTGCTTCTCGTTGGTTGGGAATCAATTATCTAACTTACCGTAAGTATGCAAAGTTATATGGACTTTTTGAAGGACACTTGAATCCATCAGGTGTTGGAATAAAAAAAGGATATGGTAAATATAGAAAATCACTGGATGAGATACTTGACGGAAAGAAAAAAGGCAGATTAACAAAAAGTTATCTAAAAAAAAGATTAATAGAAGATGGGTGGACACAAGAAGAGTGTAATTCGTGTGGCTATAATGAAATTGTGATGAATAAAGATAAAGTAGCTTTGTTAATTGATTTTATAGATGACAATAGTTCTAATTTAGTTATTGATAATATTAGATTGTTATGCCCACATTGCTATTTATCTTATAACGGAAGATTTCCTTCATCAATGGAGTTTTATAAGTGAAAAAACAAAGAGCATTAATGATAAAAGATTTCTTTTCTGCAGATGGTGCTTTGCATCGTGGGGAAACAGTCATAATTGAACATGTGAATGATGATGGATATACTCGTATTCAAAATGATATGGGAAAACTATTTGTTGTACCGTCTCATATTTTGAAAAAAATTGCTTGACTTATATATTATTTTTTTGTAACTTAGTTACATGAAAGAGGTTGTAAATTGTATCAAAGGATACAATCCAGTCATTCAGAAAAAATTGAAAGAGGTTTCAGTAGATGAAGGACTTAAAATTGCAGAAGAATTATTCAGGATTCTTAATGAGAGACAAGATGGTATTGGTCTTGCAGCTAATCAAGTTGGTTACGATGCTTCTGTTGCTGTGGTTAATGTTAGGGAGCCACTTATATTAATTAATCCTGTTATTAAAGAACAATGGGATGAAGTACCTTATTATGAAGGTTGTTTATCTTTTCCTGGTAAGGGATGTCATACTAAAAGATATAAAAATATAATAGTACATACAGAACAAGAAGAATGTGATTGGTATTTTAGTGGAGCTAAGAAAATATCAGAAGGTACTGGCACTTGGGAAACTGCCAAGAAACAAGACCAAGAACAAAGGTTACTTGAATCTATCTGTATTCAACATGAAATTGACCATCTAAATGGATTGACTATTGTGGACAGAGAAAATAAACCACAACCTATTATAAGTGAAAAGGTTGGGCGAAACGAATCTTGTCCATGTGGCAGTGGTAAGAAATATAAAAAATGTTGTATAAATAAATGAGCAAAAAAAGAAAAGAAAAAATAAAAAAAGGAAAACCAAAATCTAAATCAGTTTTCCATAAAAAATCTGATGCGGGTAAGGGTGATGTTCCACGAAGAGGGATAACTTTGGAAGAATGGGGTGAAAAATGGGAAAAAGTATTTAGATCGACAAAAAGTGGGAGTGAAAAATAAAGAAAATAAAAGTAGGTGATTGGGTGCGTTTGCTGGTAGTGGGATTTGACAATCCATATCAGGTAGAAAGTATTGATGGCGATGATTATACAGTTGTACAAAAGGAAGGATCTTATTTACATAAAATGAAATTAAAAAAAGAGAAGTTAGTTAAGTTATGAGATCGCCAATAGATGAATTGATAATAGATTTAATTTTACAACATTATAATATACTTAGTTTTGAAGGAAAAAAAGCAGTATTAACTTCTGAAGAATTTGATGAAATAGTCAAAGTTGCGGAAAAACAATATTATGAATATGTGTTAACTGATATTAAAGTTGGTAAAGCATAAATGTCACGAACCTTTTTTGGTACTAAAAAAGTTGTTAAGATAGACAAACGTTCAAGGTCTAAATATTCAGAGTCAGATATTCGTTGGGAAAAATTTAAAATGGTTATTTGGGTAGTATTAGGAGTATTATATATATACTACATAATACAACCACAAAATTGGTAGAATGAAAAAAATAAGACATAGTAAATTGTCAATCACATTAGAAAGTTCTGATAGATTAACATCAGATATGTTATATGCAATACAATTAAATCTTATGTATGATGAAAAACAATCTAAGAAAGAAAATCTTTCTGGTTGGAGTTTATGGGTAGATGAGTATGGTGAATGGTTTAATCCGTATAAACCAAATCCTAATCAATTAGAATTATTTGGTGAATAATGAAAAGAGCTTTAACATATGATGATGTAAATATAGTTCCTAAATATTCGGAACTAGAATCTCGTGATAAAGTAAAACTTAATACAAGATTTACCAAAAATACAGAACTAACTATTCCAATAGTTGCTTCACCAATGGATACCATAACTGAAGAAGATATGGCAGAGGAAATGTTAGAGTGGGGTGGTGTTGGTGTTATTCATAGATTTAATACTATTGAAGAACAATCTCGTATGATGAAGTCATTACATTATAAATGGGATAGTTGGTTTGATATTGGTACAAATATCAGAGGTGATGATGAAGAAAGAACATTAGAAAAAGAATGGCAAGAATGGTGGGATAGTGTAAGACATTGGAATCATCCACCTACTAAATCAGATTGGAAAGATTTAAAAGACAGATTTTGGTGGGCAGATTCAATGATTCGCGATGAAAAAACTTGGAAGAAAAGACCATTATGTGCGGCTATAGGAGTTACGGGTGATTATAAAGAACGAGCGCAAGAGTTGGTTAAAAATGGATGTAATGTTCTACTTATAGATGTAGCACATGGACATCATGAATGGGGAGTTGACGGACTCAGAGTTGGAATCGGTAATGGCTCATTATGCGAAACAAGAATTAGGACGGGTGTCGGTATTCCTCAGTTTAGTGCTTTACTTGATGTCTGTTCCATTACTGATGATTATAACGTTCCTGTTATCGCTGATGGCGGGATTCGTAATGTTGGGGATATTTGTAAAGGACTTGGTTGTGGAGCTGATTCAGTTATGCTCGGGTCCCTTCTCGCTGGGACAAAAGAGACACCGGGTGATGTAACCAAAGTAGGAGAATGGCCGAATGAGAGGTTATACAAAAAATACAGAGGAAGTGCTTCCATTGAATCTAAAGTGGATAGGGGAGAATCTGGAAACATTGAAGGAAACTCTAAAATTATTCCATATAAAGGTAAGGTCAAACGTATTATATCTGATATTCGTGATGGTATTAGCTCATCTTGCTCATATGTTGGCGCGAGTAACTTATTGGATTTTCAGTCAAAATGCGAATTTGTTCAAGTAACACAGGCAGGAGTTGTTGAAGCAAAACCACATCTTTTGTGAGAAGTAATGAAATGAAAAAAATAATTTAGGAGAATAGATATGAATATAATTACAAAAATAGTGAAAAAGATTTTAGGTGAGAGACGTTTTGATTCAGATAGAAGAGTAAAGAAAGGTAAATATAAAAAACGTAATCGTCGCAAAAAACAACGGAGAAAATAATGGATTTCGAGTGGTTAAATGAACTTGGATATTTTGAAGTTATAGAAATATCTATTTGGGTTGGATTGATGTATTTTGGAAAATGTTGGATAGATGATTATTTTAATAGGAGATTAAAATGATATTAGATAGCTTGTTAGCGGGAGTAATGCTATTCAGTTCATTCGCAATAAGAACAGCAAATGTACAACCTAACCCAGATGATTATGAAGTTAGTGTTGGGTTTAGTCACGATAACTTTTATGTGAATCGTCAATGGGAACGTGAACTTGGTGGAAAGTATATAGATGATTTGGTTTGGTTGAAGTATGATGATAAATTATATTTTAAACCAGAGTATAGAGATAAAGAAAGTCAAAGTGTTAAGTATTTAAAACTTGATTATCGTTTGAACTATCTTGGAGCAACTTGGGGGTTTACCACTCGTTCTACCAATGATGTACTAAATGATTACGAAACATTTGCGTCTGTTGGTCTTAGTAAGAAGAAGAAATATAAAGATGATAAGATTGAAGTTGAAGTAACATTTGATGGATATATGCCACCAGATGAGAATGGTGATAACACTACATTTGAATATGAAGATAGATTTAAAGTATCTTGGAAACTTACAGATAGAGTTAGGTTATATAATTTAGGTGAAGTGACCAAACTAAAAGGTAAGCAGTATTATAAAGGTAAAATAGGAGTCGAGGTATCTTTTTAAAACCATATTGGTGTAAATGGTATGGGTATGATGATAAGTATCCAGATGAGGCTAACTACTTAGTTATTAGTGGTATACTCTTTAACAGGGATTTTACTTTAATACTTATACCAAGTTATTTTGCATTTATATTAAATGTAACTGAAAATTTACAGACACAATGGGATGAATTGAATGGACCACCTAACGTACCATTTTATTATACTTTTAATCTTTTAGGTAAATAAGAGGATATTTATTACCGTGAGGAAATATTTTATGGATTATATAATAACAAATTCAGAGTCACAAAGTCATACACCAATTATTATGGATTGGACTGCTACAACTTCATATCAATTGGAGTATATATACACCTACAACAAGTAAAATATAAAATATTTTGCTTGACATGTACAATAATTTTAACTATATTATAGAGATAAATCATGAATAAAAATTCAATTTGGTCAAATGAGAGAAAAGAGATTGCCACTTGGTTATCTGGCTATCTTGCTATGGTCAAAAAGTGGGTAGATAAAATACTTGACAATGAAGATCATGAGGTGGACAAAAATAAAATTATAAAATTGATCGACGATTGGGTTGGATGGTTGGAGGAAACCAAAACTAAAATAATGATGATGAGAGATGTCGATCCTGAAGAAATAGAAGAAGAAAAGGAGTAAAAATGAAAAGGTTATTTTTCATAATTGGACTATTGGTTATAGGGTGTTCAGATTCTAACCCAATTGCATCAGAGGATTGTGATTGCGGTTTAGAAATATCAAGTACCTTACCATATGTCAATGGTAGTTATGAATTGGAATATAACGAAAACTTAGCACAAACTTATACGATGTTAGATGCTACAACTGAATGTGGGTGGTCACAACATTTAGCGTGGACTACTGATTATCAGTATAGGATAAATACTGATTGGGTAAGTTTGGTTAATTCAGCGTCTATGACAGGTGAAGATGGAAATGCTCATGTAATGTTTGCTGCGTGGGAAGAATTTATCGGTGAGACAGTGAAAGTTTATTGTGGTTACACGGATGACCATGGGCATTATTTTTTGGATTCATTAAAAATAGAAGTGGTTGATAACGAGTAAGTAAATTTTATGAAGTATGTGTTAGTTGACCAAGATGATAACATTGTTGATAGAGTTGAACTAACATCAAACATCGGTGTGAGTGGAGCAAGGACGTTCTTCATAGGGAGAAAACAAATTGATGCAAAAGAATTTGATAAACTATGGAGAGTAATGACAGAAGAATCTTATATGTGGATAAAAAAACATATTAGAGAAAATAAGTATGAAGAATTTGGCGATTGGCTTGACATAGAAAAATCTTAATAATCTGTCAATTTGACATGTAAAAACGTTTGGTATAATAATTGTATATATATACAATAGAGACCATCGCCAATGATTGGGATGGTAAAACTAAGTTAGACTAATAAGTTAACGATAGGAGAAAAACAATGACTAAATTAGCAATTAGAACCCCCTTTCCCTTTTTTGACAGGGATGAATTTTTAACCCCGTTTGATAAAATGTTTGATTCGATTGTAGAGACATCGTATCCTGATGTCATGCGTTCAGTTGGAGTCAAACCATTTCAAGGTTCAGCATATCCAAAAGTCAACGTATATGAATATGATGACAGAGTTGGTATTGTTGCTGAGATTCCGGGTTTGGATAAGAAACAACTCAGTGTAGAAGTAGAAGAAGGTGTATTGACCATTAGTGGTGATAAACACGGTGTCTGGGAAGAAGAAGGCGCTAAAGTACTTCGTCGAGAGTTGAAGGCTTCTTCATTCAAACGTTCTTTTGAATTGGGTGAGTTACTGGATGGTAATAACATTAAAGCTGACTTCAAAGATGGTATTTTGTCTGTTTCTGTTCCAAAGACAGAACCACAAAAACCGAAGAAACATACTGTTAAAATTGCATAACTAATGCAAATCATCAATGTAGATGATGATAGGTATGTTGTCCAAGGAACAGTGTCGGCTTATAAGGTTACAGATACTACAACTGATCAATTGAAAGAGAAGTATAGTTTAGCTGATACTGTTCTGCGGAATGGTGATACATTTTACATGTGCATGAAAATCATTAATGCAGAGTTTGAGGACGTTTAACTCTTGACTTTTATATATAATAGTAGTAAATTAATCAAAGAGGATTTTTTAATGTTAGAATTTGAATCTTGGATAGAAAATAATATTAGATATATGGAATGTCATATATGTTATGATCCTGTCCCTAACATAGATGAGAGTGTAGCTAGTGTTTTGTGTTGGGAATGTCTTAATAAGAGAATTCCACTTGAAGATGAAGTACCGAAAAGAAAATCTACAGGTAGACAACCTGGTTGGCATTGGATGAAAGAATTTGTAGATAAGGATGGTAATGTGTATCATAAAGGAGTAGAAGTACCAGAATTGAAGGGAACTTTGCCTTCTACTAAACCTAAGAAAATTAAACGTCGATCTAAACAAGAAATAGAAGCTGAAAAAATAGCAAAGTATAGAAAAGCTAAAAAAAATGAAAAATCGAAGAAGAAGTAAAAAATAGATACTTATAAGTAGATACAATGAAAGAACTTAAATTACAAACATCCGGTAAACCACTTGACAGAGATTACTTCAAGTATAAGGATAATCCACGAAAACGAAAAACTCGTTTGACGGATTGTTGTGGTAAAGATGAAGATAAGTATACATTAAATGTTAATAAACCTAAAGATTGGGAATTGATAGAGCAACACATACAGAAGTCTTTGGACGATTATTCATCTACGGAAGCAATAACACCAATATCTTGTAAAGTTTGTGGTAGGTTGTTAAGATATCAAAGTACTTTAAACGATAAAGCATGGGAAAAAAGATATGGGTAAACAAGTTAAAAAACACGGGTATTCCGCTAAGTTAGTTAGGGTTGTAGATGGAGATACTGCAGACGCTATGATTGATTTGGGGTTTGATACTTGGGTGAAAAAAAGAATTAGATTTTATGGTGTTGATACTTGGGAAAGTAGAACACGAGATTTAGAAGAAAAGAAAAAAGGTTTGGAAGCAAAAGCCTTTACTAAACATTTGTTAAAAGATTCGGATGAAGGTAAGTTTTCAATTATATCACATGGTGTAGGTAAGTATGGTAGAGTGTTAGGTGAGTTATTTGTCAAAGGACATGAGAAGTCTGTAAATGAATTACTTAAAGAGAATGGTCATGCTTACGAATATCATGGTGAGAAGAAAAAAATATTTGGAAGTTAGATGGATATATCTATCGAATATTGCACACAATGAAATTATGAACCAATAGCTCTCAGTTTGAGAGATGAGTTAATGGATAATTTTGGTTTTAATTCAGAGTTAATAGAATCAGGTGGTGGTGTATTTGAGATTAAAGCAAATGGTCATTTGATTTTTAGTAAAAAACAATTGGACAGATTTCCGAATCCTGGTGAGGTAGTACAATTCATTGAAGATTTTCAATCAGTAACATAAACATAAAGAGGTTATAATGGCAATATCAAAAGGTGGGTTATTTTCTGTACGTAAAACGATAAAAAAGACACGTCAAGGTATGGGTAGGGGTACTAAATTTAACAATACAGTAGGGAGTAAACGTTTCAAGAAAAAATATCGTGGTCAAGGAAAATGAGTGATAAGATTTGGGTAGATGGCAGTGGTTGGATATCACCGAAAGATTACATAGATGAGGTTTTAGATTTTCCACAGGATGGAATATCATTCAAAGATATTTCACCCTTGTTGGCTAATTCAGAATTGTTTAAAAAAGTTATAATAAACATGGGAAATCTTTTGTCAAAAGTACCTGATTATTGGATTGGAATAGAGTCCAGAGGTTTTCTATTTGCACCAGCACTTGCCTATAAATTTGGTGGTGGTGTTGTGATGTGTAGAAAGGCTGGTAAATTACCACCAACTGTTTTTAGTCATAGCTATTCAACTGAATATAGTGAAGATACGTTACAAATTAAACAAGGTAATGGAACAGCAGTTATAGTAGATGATGTGTTGGCAACTGGTGGAACATTACAGGCTACCAATCGTTTGGCTGGAATAGCTGGTTATGATGTTATAGATAATTTGGTATTAATTGATTTGTCATATATTCCAAGAGTTATTACTACTTTGTCAGATGGAGCAAAAGAATTTGATTTGGAAGTAAAGAGTTTGGTACAATATGAATAGAAAAGATGTATTGGTTGTATGTGCGATTGTACAAGAAACACAAGGTCAATTAGAAAATTATAAAACATTATATACAGGTGTTGGTAAAATTAATGCAACATATAAATTAACTAAGTATTTAGATACACATGTTTCAGAGACAAGACCAAAATTTATAATAAATTATGGAACTGCAGGTAGTAGAGAATTACCAATAGGTGAATTGGTAGATTGTACAAAGTTTACACAACGAGATATGGATGTAACAGGTCTTGGATTTATGAGGGGTCAAACACCATTTGAAAAAGAAGTTCCTATGGTATTAGATTATGATCATATACGATTTAATCCAATAGGTAAGAAACTACGATGTGGTACAGGTGATAATTTTGTACAAACTGATAAAGATATTTATAGTGATGTATTTGATATGGAAGCATATGCATTAGCTAAAGTATGTCATCATTATGACATCCCATTTATATCATTTAAGTATATTACAGATAATGCTGATGAACATTCAGCAGGTGATTGGGTAGATAATTGTTCAGATGGTGTTAGAGAATTTAAGGAAAAAGTGCTTGACCTAATTGAAAAAAATTAGTAAATTAAAACAATTAAATAAATCATAAAACAGAGGTTATAATGGCTAAGAAAAAGAAAAAGTCAATACCATTTCACATAGCTCATAATTACAAACAATTTGAGCTGAGGGATAGATTTGAAAATAAGTCTATCACAAAGTTTTGGGCACGTGATGAAGATGCCGCAAAATTGTACATCAAAAAAGTAGAGAACAGATGAAATATTACTACGAAAAAAGTAGTATTTTAGATTCTGATAGAAACATCACTTATGACAAAGTTTTCAAAATGAGTGATGATGAGTTAATTGAATGGATAGAATCAGTTAGACAATACTTTGTTGATGAGTGGGATGACAAAGGTATTCCACCTATGATTGGTCAATCTACTGAAGAAATAATTAAATCATTCAGGAAGCTTAGAGATTATAATGCTCGTGGTTTTGTTATGAAAGACGATGATGGCAATAATAATGTCATAAAGAATTTTAATAAATTTGGTAATGGAGTAAATCAATTCTTTCCAACCATGCTGAAAACTAAAATAGGCATAGGTAAAGATAGTGTGTCTATATATGACAGGTTTACTTTACCAGAGAATAGAAACATGTTTCGTAAAGCAATGATGAGGGGTGTTAGACGTGACTCTATGTATGCTTTTAGTAAGTCTATATCATTAGATAGAAAAGAAAATGAACAGAATAAGTTACCTTACTGGGATGGGGAGTCAGCAGTAGAGTGGTTGCGGTACTACTATCAAAATCCAAGCCAGTTTAAGGGTTTTAAGATTTGGATTTGTAAGTCTCATAAAGAAAAATATTTTAAAGAATATGTGACTATCAAAGCTGATGACATACGGATGTTACATGATAAAGGTGAGATAACAGATGATATTTTGAGAAATATTTATTGTTCAACATTAAAGAAATCTTTGACAGTTGATGAATTGACTGATACTGTTTTGACTAAGGGTGGAAAGACTAGACATAATGTTTTTATGATTCGGTATTATAATATCAAAAAAAGATTATTTCCAGCTATGTTTCAGATATTTAGGTTGGCGTTGTCAACACAACCTGCAGTTAATTTTCCACCATTGACTGCTAGACTTTTGTATGAAAAATGTACAGATCATATTGAACAAGATGAACCATTAAATATTTACGATCCTAGCGCTGGATGGGGTGGTAGGATATTAGGTGCTATGGCATCTATGAAAAGAATACATTATATTGGTACGGACCCAAATACTGATAATTACATAGATGAGTTAGGTAAGTCAAGATACGAGTATGTTGCTGACTTTTTTAATGAACATGGATTAGAAACTAATCCATTTTGGGAAGAACCAAAAAATACTTATCATGTATTTCAAGAAGGTAGTGAACATATTGGAAATCATCCTGATTTTCAACAGTATAAAGGTAAGTTGGATTTTGTATTTACATCACCACCTTATTTTGACAGAGAACAATATTCGGATGATGATGCTCAATCTTTTAAGTCTTATCCATTATATCATGATTGGAGAGATAACTTTTTAAGACCAACTTTAGAGAATGCTTTTAATAGTTTGAAATCGGATAGGTATTTACTTTGGAATATTGCTGATATACGTATTTCTACTGCTGTGTTTTATCCATTAGAACAAGATTCAATTGATGTCATAGAATCACTTGGTGGTATATATAAAGGTAAATTAAAAATGTTGATGGCATCCATGTTGGGAGTTGATCAAACTAACGTTAAAAATAGTGTTATGATTGGCGGTGTTCCTGTTAAGTATGAACCAATATTTATTTTTTATAAATCATGAATCATGCTACTGCAAAAGATTTGAATGATGTAATGGAAGTCTTTAAGATACATAAAGATACTTTCCCACATGTGAGGTCAGATAAAATTGAACGGATGATTAATGAAGGCAATGTTATTTGGGAAGATGAAGTTGTCATCACATATAATCATTATAAACGGAGTCAAAGGATAGGTACATATTATAGGTCAGCACGAAAGGGTGATTGTATATTACATCAGATTGCTGCTAAGAATCAAGGAGATGGAAGTGCTGAAAAAGTTTTCTTGAGATTTTTAGATTTCAATAAAGGTAAGGATGTTTGGCTAAGTGTTAGGGCAGAAAACAAACGAGCTATTGCGTTTTACGAAAAACAAGATTTTGCAGAAGTTGGTGACATAGAATGGGGTAAAGAAAATCAAATTAAAGGTAAAGTTTTTCTTTTTGACACTGTGCCATTTCACGTAACTAAAGATACAGATTTTAATGAGCTTGTCAGTAATTAAAGAATTACCAATCGAACCAGCTAAGTATAATTTCCAATATCTATTGGATTATATAGACAATGCTGAGTTTTCTAAGGTCAAAACCAAGTACAGCAAAGGTGACGATTGGACAGCAATTTCTTTCAGGGGATATGGTCCTGATCCGTTAGATATATTAAAACCTAATGTATTAAAGAGCGGTGTAGATACAGGAGTTAAGTTACAATATACTTCTTTATCAAAGACTTTTTGGTTTGAGATAATCAACCGAGTGTTGGAGAAAATACCATCTACATTTGAACGGGTTAGATTTATGAAGATAAAAGCTAACTCAGGCATAGGTAAACATTCTGATAGGATTGATAAGGACTTTGGTATAGAAGATGGTAATATAATTAGGATTCATGTACCTATCAGAACAAATGACCAAGTTGAGTTTTGTCTTTGGGAAGGTAAAGAGAAGTTGGTAAATTATTTAGAAGAAGGTCGTTACTATTATGTGGATGTAAGAGCGCCACATGCTGTTAAAAATAACAGTGATGTCGATAGGATACATTTGGTCATTGATGTTTATGTCAATGCTGAAATAAGGAAGTTATTAGGAGTTGAAACTTTCTGGTAAAAATGCAAACAAATGCTTGTTTCGTATTGATTTAATTAGTATCTTTGTATGTAAGAAATAACAATAAAACATAAAATATAAACATCATTAAGGAGAAATATATATAATGTCAAAGATAAGTGATTATCTATTAGAAGTAGTAAAAGCTAAAAAGAAAGGTCTTGCCTCAAGGATTGCGAAAAGAGTTGGTTCGGCTACTTTCAAAGAGTTGTCCATTTTGTTACAATCATTTAAAATATCTAACGATAGTAATAGAGATGTAGAGTTAGAAGAAAAAGATAGAATTATAGAAATAGATATTACACGAGGTAATATCAGCAAACAAAACAACGAAAATACTTGTATTAATTATGAGTAGAGTAGGAG
>LUMK01000599.1_pt1 | contig 16030 bp, 13 predicted proteins | sample 729981 | NCBI WGS metagenome assembly LUMK01 (sample SAMN03860265, study PRJNA289734) | marine metagenome | biome: seawater column; feature: ocean; material: water; isolation source: Red Sea water column Station 22 - depth 200m | place: Saudi Arabia: Red Sea | collected 2011-10-15 | depth 200 m
GTACGTATTTAATCGAGAATTTTAACCCGGACATTATCATACTGGATGACGGATTTCAACACCGGGCTATCGAGAGAGATTTGGATATTGTCCTTATCAATTCCCAATCGAAAAATTCTGATAGCAATTTATTACCCTATGGTCTGCTTCGCGAACCTAAAAGCCAGTTGAAGCGGGCAGATATCATATTCCTGACAAAGACTAACCTTGGAGAAACAGTATCACCGCTTACTCATACTGACTTGGAAATGTTTAAGAGCATCATGGTCCCGGAAAAAACAATATCAGACACTACCGGTAATGATAATCCTCTGGAATCTCTTTCCGGGAAAAATGTATTTGCCTTATCAGGGATAGGTGATCCGGGTAGTTTTCATTCAGTCATTGCAAATACAGGAGCTAAAATTGTCGGAGAAGAAATAAAACCGGACCATTATCAGTATTTAGAAGATGATTTAATTATAATTCAACAACAGGCGAGCGCATTATCAGCGGAATGTATTGTTACCACCGAAAAAGATTTGGTTAAGATAAAAAAATTCGAGGTTGGAGAAATTCCGATTTTTGCTGTCGGCATTGCATTTCAGCCTCAAGAAACAGGTCTAAAGAAACTTCTTCAGATCCTCGAGCTTTAGTAGCGCTACAACTGCGCCATTCCCCAAGCGAACATTACACCTACAAAGGTCAGTAGCAGCGGCCAGCCTCTGTTTACCATTTGACGTGCGCTTGGATCTTCAAACACATGGACCTGAAATTCATGCGCTGTTGTTGAGCGGAATAATCCGGTCTTCCTGTTAAAAACGGAATACTTCGGAAGTTTGATTGCTCTAAACTGAATCCTGTCACTGTTTAAATCCTCCGCCATTACTTTATACCGGAATTCATGTCCGGTAAGTGCAACGGGTTTGGGAGTTGATATAATGGATGGATTAATGTTTACAAAAATATTATTATCCTGCACATCTTCTGTATATCCGTCTTCCACCTTCACAGAAAAATAATTGTTGTTAATTTGTGCTGTTTTTGGAATCCAAACGATTTTTCCCTTATCACTGAGCTGCATTCCTTGGGGGCCCTTAATCAGAGAATATTTCAGTTCAGAATCAGAATTTTTATCATCAACACGAATTTCATATTTGTATACTTCTTCCACCATTCCGGATGCAGGAGCGTTGGATACAATAACCGGAGGATAATTAACGTACATATCATACATCTGCTCATCTCTGGTGTAGCCATCAGAAACGATCACTTTTACGGGATGGATGTCAAATTGATCTTTTCCCGGAGTCCATTTCAGCATGCCGGAATATTCATCCACAACCATGGCATCTGGAAAATCGACTAGCGTATACCTATAGGGGCTCAGCCTTTCTACGAACACCCTTGGCGGCCTACCCTTGCTTCCTTGGAAAAATTCCCATAAAACATCCCTGATGGATACAGTCCGCTCATCTAATGTCTCAAGAATAACGATCAGCCGTTCATTCTCATAAAATATTGAGTGAACATATTTTTTCAAATTCAGGCGGGCGAAATCCTCTTCTCCCATATGCTCAGGATCAATTAAATACACAGCCTCCGCAGTTTCCCAATCGCGAATGTAGCGGTCAATATTCTCTTTGTAAATATCATCTGAAATATTAATCGCATAAATCCTGGCCCTCTCTACATCATTCAGCCTAACAGGATCTGTGTATGGCAAAAGCGATCCTTTGTTTTGATCGGAAATGAGAATGGGGTATTCATACGGCGTATCCATTTCCCCAATCATCGGCGGCAGTGATACAATACGAACCGGCGCATTCACAAAAAAGTCCGATTCAATGATTCTCGTTACTCTTCCATCTGTCACTTCAATCTTGAGATATGAAAAGTCGATATTGGAAGCATTCGGCTCCCAGTGAATTCTTGCTGTATACGGATCCATCCGCATCCCTTCCGGCATTTCTACCGCTGTGAATATAAGCTTATCATCAGCATTGGGATCCTTAGCAACAATTTCAAAATCAAAATATTCGCCAAGGTTAATCACATTCATCTCCGGAAGAGTTTTTTCAATAATTGGCGGATGATTGACAAATAGATCTACCCATTGAGTGTCCCTTGCCATTCCATGATTAGCTACCACAAAATAAGATTGGGTGTCAATTTGTGTTGCCGTAGGAATCCACTCGATTTGCCCATCTTTGGAAATGGTCATACCCTCAGGCGGATCAATCAATTCATAGCCAACTTTATATTCCAAATCCGGACGCCATACCTCCACTTTATAAGCGTAAGGCTCATCAACCGGAATTACATTTTCAGATTGGGATAGAATTTTTATTCCCGCGCGGGCAAACAGCCTGAATTCCTGAAGCGCACGGTCAAATCCATCAGAAACATTGATTCGAACATCATAAACTTCCACATGTGTACTGTCGGTTTTCCATCTGATTGTATTTGTACCGTCCATCAGCATTCCTTCCGGTTTTACTTCCAACTCATAGCGCAATTCCGCATCGCTATTTCTGTCCTGCACCAGTGGTTTATATACAAACTCCGAATTTGCGATAAACTCCGTTCGCGAAGGTTCGCTTAAAAACGCGGGCAAATCATTGACATAAATCCACAGCCTTTCATCATAACCTTCTAAATCCGGAATCATTTGGTAGGTCAATAGTGTATCCTTATCGGAAGTTTCCAGCTTTACATTTTCTCCGACCTTCATTTCCACATGATACGATATGTGATACGCGCCGAGCTGTGTTTCATCCGGAATCCACCTAATGGATTTGGACTCGTAATGAAAAAACATTCCTTTCGGCGGCGGTTCGAGCCAGCGGAAGCTGTAAAACCGCGTTGCCTCATCCTCCGGAATGGTGTAAGCAAAAGATTGATTCACCGGTAAAACATGCCTGGGAAGCACGCCTGCGGGAAGCGGCTGCCCCATCGATTCCATCGGCTTTGGTACTCGGGGTAAATCTAAAATCATCTCAGGATTTAGCTCCGGATACATATCCAGCATATCTTCCTGATCCCTTATGTCCAGTTCTGTAATCCCCGGAGGCGGGGGAGTTAGGTCCGGCGACTTGCCGATATCCGTAATAAAAACTGACGTTTGTCTTCCGTTCCAGCCGGCTGCAACAATTGATCCGGTGTATTTCCCACCCGATACAATTGGAAGAGAGGTAAATACCTGCGTGTCTTCGTCTTCCGCTTCAAGAGTGAAATATTCTACAGGGCTAATCAGTCCGGCATCGGTGCCGTAAGCAAGAGAAAGAATATTCATTTCACCGGATACAAGCAGCAAATCGCTGAAACCGTCATGATTAAAATCGCTGACATTCATATCAGACATCGGTCCACCATCCACAGGAAGTACAGCAATTGAAACCAGACCTAGTGATACCGTAAGCCCAATGACATGACCGCTTTGAAAAGGCAGTAGAACATCCTGAAATCCGTCAGCGTCCCAATCGGTTCTTGAAATCCTGAACGGTAAAAATCCATCTATTCCCTGAATTTCCTGCTCAACCAAATCTCCTGTTAAAAATTCACCGCCTACATTGAAAAATGGCTGTACTCTGAGCGTGTTACCTTCCGGCGTAAATGCGAGCAATTCGTCAAATCCATCACGGTCAATATCAATAGACGCTGCATATACAAACCCGATTCCGGATTCCAGCCCTTCCGGCCTTAATTCCTGTAGCACACGCAATGATCCATCCTCCGAAATATCCAATATGTTAATTCCTCGAACCGGACTTCCGAGCGAGATGGCGATTTCTTCATCGCTGTCTCCATCTACATTAACCAGATCAAGATTGTGGCAGCGAAGAAACTTTTTCCCGGTTGATAAATTCAAAGTTCCGCCTGGATTCTCCTCAAATCCATCTTCATCCCAGGAATAATAAAAAATTATCGGCTGAAGAATTTCTTCTTCTTCAACATCAGAAACATTTAACACTGTTACCAGCTCCGGGATGCCATCTCCGTTTAGGTCTCCAACCTTTACGCCCACAAAGCTTCCTAACAGTCCTTCTGGAGTTTCCAATTCCCAGTTCAGGCGCTGATATCCATCCTCATCCATTTCATAATAGCGGACAACTGAAACCTCTGATTCATCAATGGTGCCAGTTTCAATTGTAACAAATTCGTGGAGGTTGTCCTGATCAAGATCAAAGGTGCCGTCCATGTAAATAATTTTTAATTCCTGCGGAAATGCTGCTGACATGAGAACAGCCACAATAATTGCTATATTTCGAATAGGTAATATCATGAGTCCGAAATCTCTGAATTTTCAGAGGTTGTTCTGCGTTCCAGCCGTACTGCGGGTATCACTTTGGTACGAATTGAATCTTGATCTGAATGAATCATGTTTGACATCATTTTTGCAGGATAAAATTCTTCCGAAAAATTAAATTCTGCCACTGTTGTTGCAGATCCGTCATCTCGGAATCTAACGGTTCCTGAAATGTTTTGTAAACTTCCGTCATAGAAAAATATTCTCATTACATGATCGGGCCTTGAAGGGGCAACAACTTCAATCCACTGCGTAAAGGATTGCTTTTGTAAATCCGTGTCCGCAGTATGGAACACTATAGATTTTTCCAGTGAATCCATAATTATATCCTGCTTAAAACCCTGGAATAAATATTCCGGGTAAGCGCCAAGCTGATAATCCCAATCTCCCGGATAAAATGTCTGCGGGAGTGAATCTAAGGCAGGATTAAGGGCAGCAGAAAGCACATTTGAATTAAGATCATGAATAAGTGTCAGGGTTACCAGTGCATTATTCGCCTTCGCAGAAGACTCATATAAAAATGAAATTTCATCTTCAATAGGAAGTGCAGCAATATTGGTGGAAATGGAGTGGTGCAGACCGTTGCGGCCTGGAAGTATCTCTGTTGACAAGATATAGGAAGGAACACCTGTAAAATCATAGGCAGTGGAATCATATTGATCTGTTCTTACCGCAACCGAAAACATCCGCTTTTCAAACTGCGGATATATAACAGGCGGCAGGTCAGACCCAGCGGAATCAATGACAACAATACCCCACGTGCTGTCACCAGCGGCCAACATAGGCACAATTTGATGGCGGTCTCCAAACTCGTCAGTATCTTCAAGTAGAAATTCTCGGATTCGCACTTGGTATGCATATGAAATAATATGGTGTCCGATATCTTGTTCCGAAGGAATCCACTGAATCGATCCTGATAAAGGATCAAAATATGAAGATTGCGGAGGGCGTTTTGTCCATCGAAAACTATAAAAACCTGCGGATGAATCGGGGGAAACTGAGATTGAAATAGTATCGCCTACGGAAATAGTATCAATAAATGCCAAATCCACTGAATCGGGGAAGCCACTTTCAAAGAGCAGCATAAAATCCGGATCTAGCAATCCGGCGCTGATCTGCTTTGCCAAAAGGAAATTAATTTCCTCAGACGTAGCAGAATCTGGTAGGGTAAAGAGCCCCGCCCGACTGATGTCAGATAGTGAAAATGATAGTATGGAATCCACCACTGAAAGGGCATAAACATGATCATTTTCAAATGGCATCAGTACATCAGCAAAACCGTCTCCCGATAGGTCGCGAGATAAAATCAGATTTGATAAGATCGGCGATGGAGGAACGCCAAACTTCCCGGAATATGCCGGTTGGTCCCATGAGTTTTCTTGAAAAACATCGATCACAACAGAATCCGATTCGATCGAAAATACCGCAAGAAGGAGGTCATGTCTTGGGCCAAACCATTCACACATTATTTTACCAAGTCCGTTGTGCATTGAAATTGTTTCAATTTTGTGCATCAATGCAAAGCCGCTGTCATCTTTTCCCGGTTTATACAGCATAACATTTCTGGATGGACTGTTAGCGGCAACAGCAGCTAGGTTGAGAGTTTCTGAAAATGCAATGTGCCCCGGCCGAAAGCGGTCGCCATTCACATTGCCAGATACCAATGGTATAGGTACGTTCGAAAAACTTGAATCTGACCAAAGGAATCCATTCAAGAGTGTGGATATCGCTTCATTATCTGATGATGCTGTTGTGCCGCTAAAAACCAATAATTGCGCTGAGGAATCTGTAGCGTTCACCACGAACTAATAGAATATGAACAAACCCTAGTCCCAGGTAATCCTTTGGACAATATTAAGGACTATCTAAATCGTAGCCTGGTATAACATAAGTGCTGCCCGGAAACAAACGTATAGCTGTTAGAACAAATATGATTGCCGGATAAATCCATACTTGAACGATTCCCTTCATTCCATTCATGTGCACTCGATATGTAATTCAAGGGATGTTGTCGCTGGCAGAAAGACTACCGTTATTACAAATCCCTTACCTCAGATTCTCAGTAAATATAGAGTGCACCCTCGGAATAATCAAAGCAAAAGGCCCTTATCGCTAAAAAGTATTATGCATAAATAGGGGAACCTTTTTTGACATTTGATATTCACGGCTATCATTCTAAATTGTAATTTCATTCAATATCAAATGACCAATATCCGAGCCAATATGCGAAGGGCAGTTCTTACTGTCTTACTTTTTCCGATTGTTGTACCTGCACAGGGAGATATATTCCCCGTGGAGGAATTCTACGGCGGAGGAATCGGCTACAGCGCAATGTACATGACGCTGGACTCTATCCCCGGAAGCAATAAAATGAAATCTTTGGGCTTGGATCCTGCCGAATTTAAAACTCCGTTTGTAATTCACGGCGGTGAAGGGTTTGCCCACATTGCCGGACGCTGGAGACTCGGCGGATATGCCGGAATGGGAAGCTCGGAAATAACGGATATTTTTGATGTATATCTCTATGTGAACAGGGATACCGTCAGCGGATATCAGGCTCCGCCAGTGGGATCAACGGGCGATTATGCGGTAGCATACGAAAGCCAATTCCCCAAGCCTTCCATCAGGGCCAGATTTTCGTTTTTGCTGGGAGCAATAACCATGGAATATGTAGTTCCCGTGTATCGCGATCTGGAGATTACTGCCGGTGCGCTAATGGGCATAGGAAGGGTCAATTTATCATTTGATCAATTTGCAGGTAATCCCGAATGGAATGATCTTTTTTCTAACAATATGTACGGCGAAGTAACAAACGGAACAATTTATTATCCCGTAGACACCACCGGCACAACACTGCAATCAGCAATAGATACTCTTCAGGGGCAATACCTGATGCCCGTAAATGTTAGCCACAGCATGACGAATTTGACTGGTACATTTTTCAACTTTCAGCCATATGTCGCTGTGAAGTGGCAATTCTTAGATAGAATGGGACTTCGAATCAGTGCCGGGTTCAACAAAGGAACGATAGCTAAAAGCGGCTGGGTTCTGAACGATCATTATCCGATAGATGATTCTCCAAAATCGGCGATACAGGGAGTTACTATTCGGGCAATGGTATATTTTGGATTGTAGCTGAACATCGGTCAATTACCCGTGGTTCTTTTTTATGCGTTACTCTAAATCAGCAATGCGCAGCAATCGATTTATCACTCTTTTTGCAGGAATACTGATAACCTTATTTATTGCGCTACCGTTCGTACAGAAACATTTCTTTTCTGCGCAAAACTCTTACAGCATCATTGAAAACAAAATGCGTACCATGAACCAGATATTATACCATGTGAATGAGCTGTATTTTGAAGATATAAATATGGAAAAACTGATGGATGGTGCTTTTTCCGGAATTATGGAAGAGCTTGATCCGCACTCCATCTATATTCCGGCCAAAAAACAAAAAGATGTGGATGAGCTTTTCAGGGGCAAGTTCCAGGGAATCGGCATCGAATTCGATATTTTAAACGGATACATCACTGTTATTTCCCCCGTTGCGGATAGTCCCTCGGAGAGGGTGGGGCTGCTGCCTGGCGACCAAATTACCGCCATCGATGGAGAAGACGCTTACAATATTACCAAAGAGGATGTGTATCAAACGCTTCGCGGCGCCAAGGGAACAAGTGTTGACTTAATGATACGCAGAATCGGCGGTGAAGAGTTTCCGGTTACAATAATCCGTGATGATATTCCCATTTACAGCGTGCGCGCGGCAACCATGTTTGACGAAAAAACAGGCTATATCTGGTTAACACGATTTTCTGCTTCAACGTCTGAAGAGATGAAAGCTGCGCTGGAAAAGTTAGACAAACTCGGTATGAGCCAATTGATATTGGACTTGAGAATGAACAGCGGAGGATATCTTGAGCAGGCAGCGGAAACTGCAAATATGTTTATTGCTCGGCCGGATACGTTGGTATTTACAAAGGGAAAACAAAGGAAACTCGAACAGGTTTTTATAGCAAACCCCAAAAAGGGCAGAGAAGATTTTCCCCTGATAATCCTGATCAACCGCGGATCGGCAAGTGCCAGCGAAATTGTAGCAGGAGCAGTTCAGGATTTAGACCGCGGACTGATCGCTGGGGAAACGAGCTTCGGAAAAGGCCTGGTGCAAAGACAGGTGCCTATGAACGATGGATCGGCCATTCGTGTTACAATTGCCAGATATTTCACACCAAGCGGAAGACTGATTCAAAGACCTTATGCAGACGGGAAAGATTATGATTATTACAAAGAACTGTATGCGGATGACCGTGAAGCTAAAATTGATTCTTTAAAGGAACTGCGCCCAAAATACAAAACGAGGGCCGGAAGGGTTGTGTACGGCGGAGGAGGGATTACTCCGGACAAATTCATTCATCAGGAATTTTCACCGGAACCGGGGACACAGAAAGTGCTCGCAAATTCAAAGCGGCCGCTTTTTAACTGGGGATCCAATTATGCCAATGAACATTGGAATGAGCTCCATGATTTCAATACGTTTAAAAACAGCCGGCTGTCCGACAGTGAATATGAATCGTTTTTACACTATTTGGGGGAAGAAGAAATTGATGCTGATACATCAGATTTACATTCAGACAGGGATTATCTGCTGACGATGCTTCAAGCTGAAGTTGCCAGGATAACCAAATTATGACAGCATTTTCATACTTTAATGAAGCTACTGCTTTCTTACAATCTTCGCAGTAAATTCCGCGTCCCGCTAAGGGATGAGCTGAGGGAATTGAATAATTTGAAACATCATTACATAACCGTTTTACGGAGGTACAACCTATGGTACAATATTTCATAGATGGTGGGCCGTTTATGTGGCCCATTCTGATATCGCTAGTTTTCGGGCTGGCCTTTGCAGGGGAACGAGCGTATTCATTGATTAAATCATCGATTGATTCAAAAAGATTCTTTGATGATGTCAACAGCACTCTGGGAGAAAAAGGCCTGGAAGCTGCACTGGAATTATGTAACAATACACACGGGCCTGTGGCTGAGATATTTCATGCCGGGCTTTCTCGTATGCACCGTGGAATTGATGTCGTGGAAAAAGCCATTCAAAATGCCGGAACTCTGGAAATGTCATTTCTGGAAAAAAATATGATTTGGCTGAATGCCGTAATTACAATCGCTCCAATGATCGGGTTTACAGGAACTGTTGTCGGTATGATTGGCGCATTTGATGCTATTAAGGCGGCAAATGATATTTCACCGGCTGTTGTTGCTGGAGGAATTTCCCAAGCGCTTCTGACCACCGCTTTCGGGTTAATCACTGCTATGATCATTCAGGTCTTCCAAAATTTCTTTGTATCCAGAATAGATAAATTAATTCTGGATATGGAAGAGCATTCCGTTCAACTGGTTGACCAGCTCTACGAACTGGAAGCAAAAAAGGCTAAATAAATGCCCGGTAAACGGCGTATAAAAGGAGGGGAAATTCCAACCTCTTCCATGGCTGATATTGCCTTTCTCCTGCTAATATTCTTTCTTGTAACCACCACGATTGATATGGATAAAGGACTTGGTATCGTTCTGCCTGCAGAAGGGCAGGAAATGGAAATCAAGAAAAAGAATATCCTGAATTGCCTAATTAATTCATCCGGTCAGGTGCTGCTTGGAGGAGATCCAACTCCTGTCAGCGAAATCAACAAAGTGGTGAGGCGAAAAATCAAAGAAAATGATAAACTTATCATTTCTGTTAAGGCGCATAATAAAACACCTTATAAATCTTACGTATCGGTAATTGATCAGCTGAAAATGGCAAATGCCACAAGAATTTCCATCGCGGACGTAGAATAATGTCTTTTAACAGAAAAACTCAGCTTGATACAGAAATTCCGACAGCGTCTATGCCGGATATTATCTTTATGCTGCTCATTTTCTTTATGGTTACAACTGTGCTTAGAGAATACTCTGGTTTGCCCATTGAGCTGCCAAAGGCAAAACGGATCGAAAAATTGAAATCAAAACGCCATACTTCACATATTTGGGTTTCAAAAGATGGCCTCATCTCAATTGAAGATAAATTATACGATGTGTCAAGTGTAAGGCATGTTATGTATGAAAAGCGTGTTTCTGACCCTCAGCTGACCGTTTCGCTGAAGGCTGATGAATCCGCAAAGATGAAATTGATATCGGGGCTTCATATAGAACTGCGTAAAGCAGACGCGCTAAAACTGAACTATTCCACCAAAACAGCCGTAGACTAGATATGGATATAAACGGAAGCGGATTGGTACCATTAAAAAATCAGTATCGCCTAACCGTTAGGATTGCAGGTCTTACCGGAATATTACTGATAACCCTAGGATTCCTTGTGTTCCCAAGGAGCCTCGCTATCGCCGATTTGGATGAAGAAATTCAAATCATTATCGAACAGATTGAAATACCGCAAACTGAGCAGTTTGATCAGCCGCCACCGCCTGCAAGACCATCTGTGCCAGTAGAATCTGAAAGCGAAGATATTGCAGATGATGTAACACTGGATGAATTCGATTTGGCTGGTTTTGATCCTTGGGGTGCGCCGCCGCCACCACCTGAGGGTCCGCGAGTTAAATTTATTCCATATGATGACCCTCCAAAACCCCTTTCACGTATCAACCCTAGATATCCCGATATTGCCCAAGAGGCCGGTATTGAAGGCACGGTGGTTATTCAGGTTTTTGTGGATATAAAGGGTAGGGTTCAGGATATGCAGGTTTTAAAAGGTATTCCAAATACAGGCCTTGATGAAGCTGCGATGGAAGCAATCAGAAAAACGAGATTTACTCCGGCAAAGCAAAGAGATAGGCCGGTTGGCGTCTGGATTTCAATCCCTGTTAATTTTCGGTTAAAAAACTAATCAAAAAAAAAGGCTGCTAATGCAGCCTTTTTTTATTTCCTTCTGAATATCAACCCGATCAGTTTCATCACCGGATCGTAATACCTGTCTACCACCCGCTCTTTCATCGGAATAATTCCATTGTCCGTAATTTGAATATGTTCGGGACATACATCTGTACAACATCGTGTAATATTGCACATCCCTGATCCGTATGAATTTTTTACATCAGGAATTCTGTCTTCCATGTCAAGAGGGTGCATTTCCAAACCTGCCAAACGAATCATAAATCGCGGACCAACAAATGCGTCTTTTCGTTCGTGATCGCGCAGCACATGGCACACATTCTGGCATAAATAGCATTCAATGCACTTTCGAAATTCCTGAACACGGTCAATATCTTCCTGCATCATTACGTAATCGCCGCTTTCATTTTTTGAAGACGGGTCCGGCTTAAACGGAGCAATACGTTTGTTCTGCTCGTAATTCCAAGAAACATCCGGTACAAGGTCTCTCATAATTGGAAATGCTTTTAGAGGGCGGATTGAAATAGTTTCATCTTCAGCATACTCATTCATTCTTGTCATGCATGCGAGTTTCGGCTTTCCGTTTATCTCCACGCTACAGGATCCGCATTTGCCGGCTTTACAATTCCAGCGTACCGCAAGGTCTCCCGCCTGTTCCGCCTGAATCCTGTGAATCACATCCAAAACAACCATTCCTTTTTCAATTTCTAATTGATAGGATTTCATTTCTCCTGCCGTACCGTCCCCCCGGTAAATCTGGAAATTTCTTAAACTCATGGTTGTCCTGCTTCCCTTTGGACTTCTTCCTCAAGCTCTTCGATAGATAAATTTGCTATCCGCTCCAGCTCCGGGTTCGGCGAACCTCTTTCTACTTTTTCTACTGACATAGTTCCGTCAGGCGATTTCTTTATAACGACATTTACTTTCAGCCATTCATCGCGCTCCCCTTCATAATCAACTCTTGTGTGGGCTCCCCTGCTTTCCTGCCGTAGCCTTGCAGCTTTTGCAACTGCTTCTGAAGTGATCAACAAATTTCGCAATGCGATAGCCTGATGCCAACCCGGGTTGAATTGGCTTGCTCCGTCTGCCTTAACGTTTTTGAATTTATTCCAAAGTTTATCAATTCCGGATATGCCCAAAGTCAATAATTCATCATCCCGTACAATGCCGACATTACTTTGCATTGTTTCCCGAAGATCTTCGTGAATCAAATATGGGTTTTCCCCGGATTCCCTGTTTAATATATTGGTAGCAGCGCGAATGATTTCCCTGGCTCTGTTTTCATCTAAGTTGATTTCACCTTTATTAGATTCAAGATATTTAACCGCTCCTTCGCCTGCCAACTTTCCGCAAACAAGCAAATCGGAAAGCGAATTTCCTCCAAGCCTGTTTGCACCGTGTACTCCGGCGGCGCATTCGCCTGCGGCAAATAGTCCTGGAACACACGTCATCTGCGAATCCGAATCCACACGAACGCCGCCCATAAAATAATGAAGCGTCGGGCCTACTTCCATTGGCTCTTCCGTAATATCAAGCTCCGCCAGTACCTTGAATTGATGATACATAGAAGGAAGCTTTTTTTGAATATCCTCGGCACTTCTGCGGCTCGCTATATCAAGAAATGCGCCGCCGTGAGGAGAGCCCCGTCCTGCTTTTACTTCCTTCCGAATTGCACGCGCTACCACGTCTCGGGTTAACAGTTCCGGAGGCCTGCGAGCCTCTTTGTCACCTTCCAGCCATCGGGCAGCTTCGTCTTCCGTATCAGCAGTCTCAGGAGCAAAGCGGTCTGGAATATTGTCAAACATAAAACGTTTGCCCTCGCTGTTCACAAGAATGCCGCCTTCACCGCGAACCCCTTCAGTTACCAGAGTTCCCCGAACCGAAGGAGGCCATACCATTCCGGTCGGATGAAATTGAGTGAATTCCATATCCATAAGTTCTGCGCCTGCTTCGTAGGCCATTCCGTATCCGTCGCCGGTATATTCCCAAGAATTTGACGTGATTTTCCAAGCCTTGCCTCCGCCGCCTGTGGCTAAAATGACTGCTTTTGACTTAAATATGACGAATTCGCCTGTCTCACGCCACATGGCAACCATGCCGGAAATCCGATCGCCGTCTTTTAATAAATCCAATCCGGTACACTCCATGTACACATCTATGCCCTGATGAATACCATGATCCTGAAGTGTTCGAATAATTTCCAATCCTGTTCTGTCGCCAACGTGCGCCAACCTTGGGTATCTATGTCCGCCAAAATTCCGTTGGTTTATTAGCCCTGTTTTTGTCCGGTCAAAAACAGCTCCCCATTCTTCCAGTTCCCTGACCCTATCAGGCGCCTCTTTAGCATGCAATTCGGCCATTCGCCAATTATTCAAAAATTTTCCGCCGCGCATTGTATCCCTGAAATGAACTTTCCAGTTGTCTCGGGAATCCACATTCCCAAGAGCAGCGGCAACGCCGCCCTCCGCCATAACAGTGTGGGCTTTCCCTAAGAGAGATTTACATACAAGCCCCGTGCTTAATCCGTGCATCGAACATTCAATTGCAGCTCTTAATCCAGCACCGCCCGCGCCGAGGACAATTACATCGTGTTCAATAGTTTTTATTTCCGAAATGTCCACTTAAAAACTCCACGTGCTGTAATCAACCCATTTGCCGGAGGAAACCATGCGAATATAAATATCTGCGAAAGCCACCCAAATCATGCTAATCCACGCCCAAAACATGTGACGCGCATTCAGCCTGGAAACGCCTTTCCACATTTTATAGCGTACAGATGTTTTTCCGTTCGGACAGGTAAAGCAGTCCTGGTTGCCACCCGTAATGTGTCTGAATGCGTGGCAGCCAAACACATAGCCCGCAAGCAGAATAGGGTTAATAATTAAAATTAAAGACCCAACGCCGATTCCAAATTCACCATTTCTGAAAAGAGACAAAATTCGGCGGAGACATAAAATAGGCACGATAATAAAATTTGCGATAATAATAACAGGTCATGCGAAAAGACAGCGGTCCGGCAAGTATTAATATTGCGGGAGTTGCGGGTATTAAATTGGGCCACCATCCGGGCCAGGACCCGAACCATGCGTGGTCCATCGGTGCTGCACCGGCAACGCCTTCTTTTATAAACAGCAACGGAGAATAAAACGGAGAAAGATATCCGCCGAATCCGCTCTGCCCTGCGCTCCACCAATAATGGTCGCCCTGAAACATTGCCCACGTGGTATACACAACAAACGCGAGGAAACCCAGTCCTGTCCACAGTGGTTCGATCCACCATTTATCGGCTCGGTTGGATTGTAAAAACCCTGAATGATGTCCGCCGGAAATTTCAGTCATTAATACTGCCGAATAAAAATTGTATGCTGAAACACATTATTTCGTTTTCAAAATTATTACCGATATCCCGAAAAATAAAAACATGATTGCGTCCAGGTGTGGAGTTATATCCTTCCGGAGAGAAGAATACCGAGGTGTGATCCATAATAGAGGACAGCGATAAGAATGATCCCGCTGAAAAAATAAAGTCTACCGGACGTAAAGAGTGAGGATTCAATTTTCTTCCGCCAAATCCATAAACCCGCAAACCCTACAATGGATAAAATTTGCACAGACCCGTGTGTTGTTAAAATAGGGAACGGGCTGTCCATATGGCCAAAGTCTCTGTCAGCAATTGTTCCTGTAATAATACCGGCTATCGCGAATAATAGCCCTAAGTTCAAATTCCACTCACCTGCATGCAATAAAGATACGTTTTTTAAAAATATTCCTGCGCCGTCAAACAGCACTGCCATGGTAAGCAAAGCGATCGGGAAATGGATTACCATGGGATGTAAATCGGTAATGCTCATAAATCAGACCTATTCAATTTTACGGATGCCACAGCGCTTATCAGGAAGCACAGCATATGAAAATGAGAGAGGTACACAAAATGCGAAGACGGAATGAATCTAAATTCAATACAATAAACCGCAATCAGCACTACGCCCAGAATCGGTAATATTGTATTTCTTGCGAGCGATGTTCCCATTTTTGTAATAAGAACAAACGCCAAAATCAAGGAACCAACCGCAAACACCCAAAGACCAAAAAACCTGTACATTAATGTTAGGTAATCGGGGAGATTCCTGTTTACGTCCTGGGAAAAAAGCTCATCATAACTGAGATCCAGCAACGCTTCATTCGCTGTTTTATCGAGCATCCACGGTTCGCTTGAAAACATCCATCCCGGCGACAACAGTACCGCCGTCAGCCCAATGATTGCTATTGGTATCCAAACAAGATTATGCAATAATTTTTGTGACATAAATAAACTTACTTCACATCATGTAATTATTACAGCCTTGTTTTGTGTAAAATGAGCCATTAGTTTATTTACCATTATGAAATACGGATTAATAGCTGCAGGAGAAAAACATACAGCAGAAGCTGCCCGGCATATCCTCGAAGCAGGAGGCAATGCCTTCGATGCGGCGGTCGCCTCTGTTTTTACGTCCATGACTTCTGAATATGCTCTCACCAGCGCGGGAGGCGGCGGCGCGTGTCTTGCGTGGAAAAGCGGTGAAAATCCGGTTTTGTACGATTTCTTTGTTGACGCTCCGGAAACGCCAGAGAACAAGGATGTCGAATTTTTCAGTACTGTTGTTGATTTTGGAACTACACAGCAAATTTTTCACATAGGCAAGGGATCAATTGCAGTTCCGGGCAATATCAAAGGATTGTACCAAATCCATAGCGAGCTGGGATCGCTGCCGATCTCAACCGTGCTTGAGCCTGCAATGCTCGCAGCAAAAAACGGGGTTCCGCTTGCCAAACTTCAATCGTATGCATTCGATCTTTTAAAGCCTATCC
>LUMK01000633.1_pt1 | contig 16006 bp, 15 predicted proteins | sample 729981 | NCBI WGS metagenome assembly LUMK01 (sample SAMN03860265, study PRJNA289734) | marine metagenome | biome: seawater column; feature: ocean; material: water; isolation source: Red Sea water column Station 22 - depth 200m | place: Saudi Arabia: Red Sea | collected 2011-10-15 | depth 200 m
ATCTTATCCTCCCTTCGCTGTTTTGCCATTTGTCTTTTTGATGCGATAGAGTATTCAAGTTCATCAATCTGATCTTCCCGTCTCTTTTTGGCTATTTGCCTTTTAGATGCAATTGAGTATTCAAGTTCATCAATCTGATCTTCCCTCCGCAGCTTTACCATTTGACGTTTGGAAGCTATTGTATATTCAATGTCCCTGATCCGGTTTGCAATAGTATTGCGTGTATTTGCCACCAGACGACTGATGGTTTCTGTGTCAAAGAAGTTAATTAAATCATTCACCCATTCAGCGGCAATTTCAGCATCATGCAGCTCTATGGACAATGAGGTGCTTCCATTTACTGTCCCAAGCTCAAACAATTCGGCGAAGCCCGCGTAGATGTCTTCATCTCTTGTTTCCGGAGTTCGTTCCGGAGCAAGCAGTTCCATCAGATTATTTTCCAGAATAAATTTCTTTTGCAGAGTACGTGAACTAAGATTTTTTTTGAACTCATCAAAAACTCCTGCTGGGGTTATTACGGAAATACCTTCCGCTCCAGGAATGTTCAATGCCTGTATATCTTTCACAGTTGGCGGTAGCATAAATGCTTCGGCTTTGTAAACAGGAGGTTGCAGCAGCGCATACACTATGGAGCCTAAAGCTGCCACAACTGTCACAGCGATGACCAGCCATTTCCTGTTCCATAGAGTAAGCCAAAGTTCATATAAGTCTATGGTGTCATCTTCAAACTGCTGGGGATAAGGTGCGGGATAGGGGACAGTTTGAGCAGTTTGCGGATGCTCCTGTCCGGAAGAATTTTTGGAGTCTGTTTGTGCCATTGAAATTATTTAAAGAAGGTCGAAATTGAAAAGAGCGGCTGTTCCCGCAGCAATTTCTGGAAGAGTTAAGATTTTATTTTCATAAGACTAATTTAAATGAAAACAGCTGGAAAACAGCAATCAAGTAATTAAGTACAGGGGGAAATTCTAGCTGAATTTTTTCTGGGAGGCAATTGAATTCTGAATTTCCGGAATTGTTACATACTCAAGATAGCGCAGAATTTGACCAAGCAGCAGCGGGAATCTCTGCTGCATCAGCAAAGCAATTTCCAGCTGTTGTTCTGTAATAGAACCGCTTCGTAGCAACATGCCGCCCAATTTACGCTTTGAAGATGTTACGGAAGATAAGTGGTTTTTCAGTTTTGACATCGGTTTGAGAATGGCAGTCTTCCATACTGAAGTTTGCTTGAGGAGTATCTCAATGACCTGTGATCTGTTTGTCGCATCAATACGCTCCAGTGCTTTGATTGCTGCCGCGGAGGTTTCTATGGAGGTATTCATCACAAAAGGAAACAAATACCGATTTACCTTTTTAATACCGCATTGGCCTAGAGCCTGTATCACATCAGTCTGTTTCGAGGGATCAGAGTTCTGCAGCAGATGCAGCAGATAATTAACCCCACCGTTATCTTTCTTTGCAGCAATTGCTTCCAGTGCAACCTGACGCACATATTGATTTTCTGAGAGTTCAACACAGTTAATCAATTCTTCAAGTGACAGATAGGTGGTCTGACGGTTGACTTTGATTTTTTCATCATTTTCCTGTGGAACATTTATTTTTTCCCACCATGGCCTGGAAGGTTGTGTTTGCTGCTGTTTCTTTTTATTAAAAACCGAAGTAAATTTTTGTCTTAAATTTGAGGCCCTGCCGGCAGTTTTTTTGCCCACATGTGAAGTTTGAAAGGCATTCATTTTCTGCAACAGCTGATATGCTTCTGTCACCTGTCGGAATTTTTTTGCACTCCCATTTCCTGAAGCCTTGTCAGGATGGTAGCGCATTACAGACTGGCGGTATGCCTGTTTCAGCTGCTGAGGAGTCACTCCGGGCTCCACACCAAGTTCATAATAAGGATTTAGTGTTTGTTGTTCCATGACTTATGTTACGAATAATTTGCAAAAAACCTTATACTGTACTTTTTGCAAAACACAGTCCAATTTGATTTTGGCTTATTCTGAAAGAGTCAGGAAACAGAAAATTTTACTTCCGGATGGAGCTTCAAAAACTTCCGTGTTGTTTCTTCATGATCAACAGCAAGCGCTTGCGGTTTTTCTCCTTTTGAAACCCTGAGGAGATTGTCCAGCGCGTTGCTGATAGTGCGGATATAGCACTCCCTGTCCGGAGCACTGTGTGGAGTCAGTACAACATTATCAAGCTTGCAAAGGGGAGAATTTTCATGGAGTGGCTCCTCCTCAAAAACATCAAGTCCTGCACCGGAAATTTTTCCTGAAGTCAAAGCCTCATAAATCGCTTCTTCATCTTGAATATCACCGCGTGAGGCATTGATCAGCAATGAGTCTGCTTTCATTTTGCTGAGGGATTTTTGATTTATGATTTGGCTAGTGTAACTGGTTTTCGGCACATGGTAACTGAGAATGTCGGATTGCTGCAGCAAATCCTCCGGAAATACATATTCCAGCCCCATTTCATTTTCAGCTTCAGTTTGTCGCACGACATCAAAGTAGAAGATTTTTACACCAAAAGCAGATGCCCGTTGTGCAAGTGCTTTCCCGGTGTTTCCAAGACCAAAAATTCCTAGAATTTTCCCGGAAAGACCACGGTTTTGGTATTTTAAACAAGTCCATGGACCTTGTGTTACAGATTTGTGATGGAAAAGCAGCTGACGGTAGAGCGCCAGAATCAGCATCAATACATGCTCAGCCACAGATTCTGCGTTTGCGCCGTTGTTGTTGGCAACATACACGTTGTGCTGTTTTGCTTTTGCCAGATCAATATGTTCAAATCCGGCGCTTAATGTTTGAATTATCTGCAGCTTGCGCGCACATTCATATTGAGAATCGTTGAGATTTATCTTCTGCCCGATAACAGCGTCGGCCTCAGCAAGCTGTCTATTCAGGTTTTCATCAGGACTTGAAAAATCAACCAGCCTCATGGAAAAAGAGTCCGGCGCCTCGGCCTTTAGTGTTTCAAACAGCCATTCGTACTCAGTGTTAACAAGAATATTGAACATCAGGAATTTCTAAAATGTATATCCGATGCCGATGCCGTATTCTGTTGATTGCAAAGCAACATTCTTACGCTCGCCGTCACGCAAAACCGTAAGCTCATCAAAAGTCAACTCCCTGCGCTGATAAAACAGCAGAACATCCATGTTGCCGTAAATAATGCCTGATCCAAAAAAATAACCCATTCCGCTTATGGAATCTGCTTCACTTGATTCCGGATTACCTTTTACATCGCCCTGTCCACTTACAGGAAACCTGGTGGAGGCCTCAAACAGCAGAGATATTGTTCTGGTGAGTTCAAATCCGGAATAAGCTGCACCTAATTGCAGCAAGTGTGCGCGGAACACTCCTGTATATGCTTCAGTTGATGAGTCGGGATCTTTGATCCTGGCATTGAAATATGAATATCCAAAATCCAGCTGAGTGCTTTTGGATACAGGCATCACGAAGGCCAGTACAACTTCAGATGTGCTGAGTTTTGAATTCTCAAATCCATCGGTGACGCTGCTCATGCTGACAGGAAATAGAAAACGCAATTTAGCTTTCACCGCCCACGCCTGTGTTGCGAAGCACAACAGGCAAACAGTGAGCAATAATTTTTTAGACACAACGGTCATGAATTCTCATCATAATTTCATTTTGTTTAAAAATGGTTTACGCGACAGCATCGATTTTGCAAATTACTGACTGGTCTTGAGAATTTTCTCAAATTTCCTAAAATGTTTTTCCCAGCCATAATTATTTCCAGCAGAGATCCATAATGAAAAACAGCGCCGAAACAGATCATCGTCCCTGGGGCTTCTACACAGTTCTTGCTGATGAACCGGACCACAAAGTCAAACGAATCGTAGTTTATCCCGGCAAGCGTCTCAGTCTGCAAAAACATCAAAAGAGGTCAGAGCACTGGTATGTTGTGTCCGGTGAAGGAATCGTAACACTTGATGGACAACGACTCAACAAAAAAGGGGGTGAGTCAGTTAATATTCCATGCGGATCAACACACCGCATTGAAAATACCGGCACTTCCGATTTATGTTTCATTGAGGTGCAGACCGGTGATTATTTCGGAGAGGATGATATTGAGCGTCTGGAAGATGATTACGGAAGGAGCTGAGGAAATTCATTAAAGCTACAGCCTGTAATACAACTCATTCCTTTGATGGCTCAGATTTAGTTTTGTGCTAAATAATTGTTAGCAGCAACACTCTAATCCAGACAGGTGATATGCGGCAGTTCACGGTATTTTTCCGCGTAATCAAGTCCGTACCCAACCACAAAACGATCCTCAATTTCGAAGCCGATATATTTAACTTCCACCTGAACCTTATCCGGAATCTTTTTGTTCAGCAGGGCACAGATTTCCAGTGAATTCGGTTTTTGCAACTGAAGATCCTCACTGATATGTTTCAATGTCAGTCCGGTATCAAAAATATCTTCTACAACCAGAACATCCTTTCCGCTCAAATCAAGATTATGCATCAGGATTACTTCGCCGCTGCTTACACGTTGATCTTTGTAGCTGGAAGCATGCATAAAGCAGATATGACAGGGAATGCTTAGATGACGCACAAGGTCAGCCAGAAACATGAAGGCGCCGTTAAGCACACCCACCAGATGCAATTCCCGCCCCTGATAATCAGCGGATATCTCATGTCCTAACTGTTCCACTCGGCTGTAGATTTCCTCTCGGGAAATCAGAACCTCTTTTGAGAAAATATCTATTTTTTCCTCATTGGCGGAACTCGTATTCATGCTTATTCTGCCGAGTATCCTCATCAATTTTTTGGAAATAATCAGAATTAGCAATACGCTCTTCGGAAAGCTGTTTGAGGGGGGAAATTACTTTTTTCAAATTTCCTTTCACCCGATACGTCACAGGATCAATTGCACGCCAGGGCAGTGCATGGTCCAAAGTGGATTCCCCGATTTCCCTCACATTATTCAGTGAAGGTAAAATCAGGCTGCTTTCAACTCCTCGGTTTTGCGTGGACCATCCGGAAACACGGTAAAACTGCGCGATAGTTACTTTTAACGCACCATAACCTTCCGGAAGCTGAAAGATATTCTGCACCGTACCTTTTCCGAATGTTGTGGTGTCGCCGACTAAAATCGCGCGCTGATAATCATGCATGGCACCAGCAAGAATTTCGGAGGCAGAGGCGCTGTAACGATTGAGCATTATTATCAGCGGTCCGTCATATACCTGCCTTTCACGACTGCGGTGTACGGTAATTCTTCTTCCTCCGGACTGGCGAACAATAACTACCGGGTTGTGGCCGATAAAAAGTCCTGCCATGTTGATTGCTTCATCAAGCCCGCCGCCGCCGTTGCTGCGTAAATCAAGGATCACTCCATCAACATCATTCATTACAAATCTTTTAAGATGCTCTTTTACATCTCTGGAGGAACTTTTGTAATTATTCGGATTTTTCCTGCGGTCATTGAAATCAATATAAAACGAAGGCAGTTTTATCACTCCGTATCGGTATGTTTCTTTATCACTTTGGTTTCGCGGAGTAACAGCATGTTCAAAAATTTCTGCTCTTGCCTCTCCGTCCTTGAGCACAATTTTGTCGCGTACTATGAAATATTTCAGCGTATCAAAGCCTTTTTCTGTTTTTCGCAGAATTTGCAGTCCGACCTTGGTTCCTCGTTTTCCACGTATCAGCTGCACCACGTCATTCAGGCGCATATCAATCACGCTCTCAAAAGCCTGTTCTCCCTGGGCAACCGCAATAATCCGGTCCTCGGCATTCAATTTTCCATGCCTTGAGGCGGCACCTCCGGGAACAATTGAATTTACAACCGTGTATCCGTCTTCCCAGCGCAATACCGCGCCAATCCCCTCAAGCGAGAGTTTGATTGAGATGTCAAAATTTTTCAGATCCTGAACAGCCAGATAGGAGGAATGCGGATCATAAGCTGCCGCCATTGAATTAAGAAAGAGGGAGATGATATCATCATTTTCATACTGTGAATAATCCTTCCACAATCCTCGCACGCGTTTCATCAAGCGTTCTTTTCCTTCTTTTATGCTGGTATCCGCAAGTTTAAGTGTAAGCAAATCAAACTTGATTTTGGTACGCCATATCTTCCGGGCTGCATCTGATGATTCCGGATACGGCAGTTTCTCACGATCAAGTGTCCATTTTGCGTCACGGCTGAAATCAAAGTCCTCACTGAGAAATTCCTCCATCATTATCAGGCGTTCGGACAAACGTGTTTTAAAGCGTTCAAAAATATCCAATGCCAGCTTCACATTCCCACTGAGAAGCAGATCGTCTATGCGTGTTTCGTACTTGCGAAATTCATCCACGTCAGAATCAAGAAAATAATAGTGAGCCGGATCGAGCCGGTTCATGTAGAGCGAAAATATTCTGGATGACATTTCATCGTTCAGAGGCTGCTGGGCGTAATGCATGCTGACAAACTGTTCAACGATACTCTTGACGACTGAACCGCTGAGTTTCTGTTTCTCTTCTTTGGCTGTTAAAAAGGCAGGGAAAAGGAAAAAAAGGAGAGCAAAGCTGAGCAGAAGATGCCTGGTAAACTTCATCTATAATTTATCTTTTTGACATTCAGGATTTCAAATGGAGTACATTTATTTCATGAATTCCAAGAAATATCAATCAATTTGCCGATTATCTTTCAGATTTCAACACTTGCTTAAGAAATATAGCACTTGGCCAAACGAGTGTTATTTGTGGTGGATGAAACAAGTGCAGGTGGTAAAAACTGGCAAACTTATTTTAAGGCAGTATAAGATGTTATTGTTGGATTCCTTTGAAGGACTTTGAAACAAGTCCGGAATTGTCTGAAGCATTAAAATTTAATCACGGAAACCGATCATAAATTAACGATACTAAAACGAAGAAAAAATTCACAGCGCTGCTTTACTGAAATCTAACAATCTACAGACAGGATTTTACCATGGAAGGAATGACACTATTTATTTTTCATGTGATAGTGGTTGGGATCGTTATGGCGGTCACGGCTTTTATTGCCTATAATGCCGGAAAAAATAAAGGAAGGTTTTTATCAGAGGAACAGGATAAAAGATGACTCTCAGCATCGACCACATTGTTTTAACAGTTAATGACATCGATAAAACAATAAAGTTTTATCGTGACGTGTTAGGGATGACTTTGAAGGAGTTTCAACCTGCAGATGGAGGTGAAACAAGAAAGTCACTTATTTTCGGCAGTCAGAAAATCAACCTTCATTATGCGGACTCCCCTTATGTTCCTCATGCAAATAACCCTTTGTCCGGAACCGCGGATATTTGCTTCCTGAGTTCAGCGCCGCTGGAAGAATGGCATTTAAAATTTACAGAAAACAGCATTCAAATAGAAGACGGTCCTATACAAAAAACAGGCGCGACAGGAGCAATCATTTCTTTATATGTCAGGGATCCGGATAAAAATTTGATAGAAATTTCAAATTTGATAGAAACTTAGAAAGTCAATATGACGACCTCGTCGGAAGGAAGGAGTATTTAGTGGTCAAGGAACATACTCATTCTCTAATGGGATGAAGTACGTAGGAAAATTTAGGAATGCAAAATATAATGGTCAAGGAACTCTTACTTTACCAGATGGAAGAAAAGTAATAGGTGAGTTCAGAGAAGACAATCCTTGGAACGTCACATTATTCTACAAAAACGGAAGCATCCAAGCAAAGTGGGTAAATGGTAAGAAACAGTAATAAATATCTAAAAAAACTAATCAATTATCTCATTTGATGGCTACCTTTTATTCTTCACTGTCAGACAATCAACACCAGCATTATTAAAAATTGGAAATCAGATAAAATGCAGGTACTCCTCTATGTTTCCCAAAACAAAAACTGCGATTCAAATTTATCAGGGAAAGTGGTATATTATTTCTGTTGGAAGAAATGAAATGCATGATCGAGTAAATAATTTATGAAGAAAAAATTTCTCGTATTCACCATCTTCTATCTGATATGCAGCACGCAGTTGTTTGCTGAAATCGTTGAGGTAAATAACAGTAGAATTAAAATGCTCCTTAAAGACGGAGTCCCCTTAATTGATATCAGGACTGAAGGTGAGTGGCATCAGACAGGTGTGATTAACAACAGTCACCTGCTGACATTTTTTGATAAAGACGGCAATTATGATTTTAAAAAATGGATGTTTGAACTTGGAAAGACAGCAAATGAAAATGGACCGGTTATTATTATCTGCCGAACCGGCAGGAGAAGCCGTATTGTATCAAACATGATGATCCAGGAAAAACACGATTACCTGATTTATCATGCAACCAATGGAATTAAATCCTGGATTGAATCCGGGAATAATACGTTTAAACCGGATTAGAGAATTAATGTTAAAGCCCATGATAGCCGGAGCATCACTTTGTCCTGGATGGGCTTACGATTCAGTGCTGCGGTTAGATTTGAGGAGCAGATTGACGCCTTCATCAAGAGCGTTGATGGCCTGTATTGTTAATTCAGCTTTTGAGGCACTGCTGATCGGGTGACTGATGACAATAAAAGGATAATTATCTGCCCCCAGTGCACGCGATATCATCTCCGCCGCACTGGCAAATTGTGAAGTCATTATTCCAAATGAAGGGACGCCCAACTGCTCTGACTTAATCGAATCATGCAGACTGCATGATGAACAGCTTCCTCAATCTCCCACTCCGGCAATTACGGCGTCCCATTTTTTCACCTCCTTCATAATTTCTGTTTCAGCAGGAGCGCTGTAGTTCTTTTTTACCATTCGAACCACTTTGCTTACTGCATGGTTTTTAATCAGCAGTTCCTCCAGTGCATTGAAAAAATGGAAAGTGCCTTTCTTGCCGTTTGAGATGATGCCGACCTTTGCGCCATTGAGGTTTTTTAGTCCTTCAGCAGCAATGAAAGGTTTGGATTCAGTTTCATGAGTCGGATCCAAAACTTGTATTGTCATGTTTTGCAGAAGTAAAAGTATAGTATTTATTCAGGTCCGCAATCCAGGCAAAGCCCAAGCGGTTGAGTGACAGCTTTGCTCTTGGTTCCAAACCATGGAGGAATGACGGCGCCGAAACCTCCTGCAGGTCCGCCGGCGGCCACTACAAGTAAATGATTTTCATCAGTCAATGCATTATATTCTTTTTCGCCTTTATTTCCAACAATTGCACTCTTACCGCAATCACTCCATTCTTTTCTCTTGATTCTCGCGTGTTCAAAAACATATCCGCGTATATCCTGCTTTGACCAATGTGCTTCTTCAAAGTGGACGCGGAGCTGTGGAGGAATAACGATGGCGTAATTGCCGGGCCAGATTGAGTAATGTCTCATGCATGCTTTAATTTCGGCAACAAAGGTATCAAGTATTTCTTCCGGACTTGTTGTCCACTCATTCATAATTTGCCGGGCAGAACCTGCTGCCATTACAGTTATTGCAGACACTCCGCTGGGAATCTGCCTTTCTTCTGCGAGAGATAACCAGTTTGTATTTTCTTCATCTTCAGCGATGCAGAAACTGAATTTTCCCGGGTGGCCAAGAGTAGATCGGTCTGCATCTCCAGGCCTCACATCCAGTAAATTGCATAGAGTTAATCGAATCGCCCTGCCTATTACTGTAGTAGCACGGTCGCTTGATCCAAGAGCATTAAAACTACCCTTCATTCCAAGTTGCTGCCTGACGGGGCCGTTTATTATTACAAGCACAGCGCATCCTCCAGTACTTGCTGTAGCGCCATGAAGAAGAAATGGTTCTTTCAGCATTGCGGAAAATGCCTCACAAACCAAGGGGAAATGTTCCGGGAGACAACCGGCCATCACAGCATTTATTGCAAGTTTTTCCGCAGTTATTGCACGTTTTCTGACAGGTTCAATGCCGATCAGGTGTTCCGGTGCTATCTTGGACCATTTCAGCAAACCCTTAACTGCTTCAGAAGATGGGGGCACAACTGGAAGTCCGTCAGTCCAGTTATGTGAATGGAAAAACTCCTGTACGGCAGCATAATTGTCCAGATTGTAAGACTTTGAAACAGGCATGTTTAATATATTAATGAATTTACGAAGCTGAGCAATACGCCTGATGACAGTCAGTAAATTGGGACCAAAAGCAAGCTGACGTGTTTCCACCTGAAACAGGTTTGAGCAGGTTAAAATCGACAGCGAAGCCACCGAGCTCATTGTTCCTGCCGCCCACCCTATCAGGTGTGCCTGCATCAGCAGCGCGGGATGAATTTCGGCTTGTAATGTTGTCAGCAGGGACAACGCGATTGTGCTTGAGATCACAGGATGAATTCCCATGAAAGAGAATAACGTTATGATCAGGGGGGTAATTGCCAGCAGAGACCACGTGGGAAACAATGCTGAGTCAAGCAATAGGTTATATTCATTTATAGTACCGGAACGGCTGATCAGGTAACCCACCAGCATTGCGATGCTGATAACCGTGATGTCGTCTGAAGAATTAAGCAGCCATGATTTGGTATTGGAATAAACCTCGATAATATTGTTAAGGTTAAAAACAAGATAAACGGCTATCAGCACAGGCATCACCAGCACCACCGCAGACAAAGCTGTAAAATCAAAATAAAGCGAAACGGATAATACAGAAAACATGATCAATGTCAGTATCGGGAATACCGGACTGAGGCATGCCAGGGAATATTTAATTTTGTTAAATGTTGACCCAAAAGCAAAAACCGGCAGTGAAACAAGATTAAATATTATCCCCACCAGAATTCCGCAACCCATTGCAATCCAGGAATTTGTCTTGTCAATAAATGCCTGACCCACCGCAAACGCCACAAAAAAAGGAGACCAGGTGGCCGAAGTGTTCATGCCGCGCAGACATGCTTCAGCGATGGTCTTGCGGTAATTCTTATCACTGTCTTCCGGAAGCGCCGCGGAAAGAATGGAAAATGTTCCGGTGTTAATTACACTGCCGAAAAAATGTGAAGCAATCTGGAAGCCTGAAGTAGAGATGTTTGTGGGAAGATTTCTTAATAAATTCTGGGAATTTCTGATTCGGTCCATTTTTAATGAGGCAGACCGGACCAGCGTCATGGTTGGCAGCAATGCCGCAAAAACAAGTGTAAAGCGTCCTGCGGACAAAAAGTCATCAAAATTTGGAAATCGATCAAGCAGGATAATTGCCACAACAAGCAGAATTATAATGATCGAAATGCTTTCCTTTTTGAGACGGCTGAATGTTAAGCCAAAAAACAGCAGCAAACTCAACACACCTGCATTTGCCAGAGTAATTGCCGATTGACCGAAGATCACATTAATTATTGCTGTGAACCATGCAATGCAAAGCAGATACAAGCGGATTTTGTCAATGTTCATTGAAATTGAAAATGGATTTGACGGGGCTGTCTGAGGAGTTTAAAACAGGAGTCAGCCCTTTTTTCAGGACGGCAAAAAGGTTATGGAAATATGGTCCTATGCCGCCATTCAGCAATGACGGCATGATCTGTATAAAGGAAATCAGTTGAGTTCAACTGGAAGATCGAAATTATTTCAGTCAAGGCGTGAATTTACCAAAGCACGTTTGATGAAGTTTCCTCCGCCTTCAACTTTCTGCTCATTTTTTTCAATGATTACCCGCCCGCGGCTGAGCACTGTTTCCGTGAAGCCCTGCACTTCAAAACCTTCATAGGCTGAAAAGTCCACTCGCATATGATGCGTACATGGATTATCAACACTGATTGTTTCCTTGCGCTCCGGATCAAAAATCACAATGTCCGCGTCGGTGCCTACTGCGATTGTGCCTTTTTTAGGAAACAGCCCGAAAGCCTTGGCCGCGGCAGTGGAAGTGACTTCAACAAATCGGTTCAGGTCCATCCTGCCCTTAACAACACCACCGTTGTAAATCAGGCTCATGCTTTCGTAGTAGCTCTTGTCCAGGAACAGATACTGCGGACAGGTTTCAGCCAGCACATTCACACCGCGCATCCTTGCTCTTTTTACTTCTTCCAATGCGTCAGAGCATGAGAGATGCACAATATACAATGGAACATTGGCCACTTCGGCAATGGCAATCGAACGGTAAACTCCTTCTGCTTCCATCCTTGTAGGACGAGTCAGTCCATGCCATTTTGGTTCAGTATGACCATCGGCAACAGCTTCCTTGATTATTTCATCAATCACAATCCCGTTTTCCGCATGCATACAGATTCGTGTACCGTTTTCTCCAGCCTGCCTGAATGCCCGGTAAAGTGTGCCGTCATCCACATACAGAACTCCGGGATAAGCCATGAACAGTTTATAGGAAGTCACTCCTTCATCGGCCAGTGTGCGCATTTCACCCAGCCTTGAATCAGGCATGTCCGTAATGATCATGTGGAAGCCATAATCAATCAGAGGCTTTTTTCCAACTGCTGCCTTGGCGTGCCATGTGTCCAGTCCCTGAAGGGTTGATTCTCCCTTGGTCTGGATTGCAAAATCAATCACGCAGGTTGTCCCTCCGAACGCCGCTGCTCTTGGTCCGGACTCAAAATCATCAGCGCTCATTGTTCCGCCGAAAGGCATATCAAAATGTGTATGAGGATCAATGCCTCCGGGAATCACGTATTTCCCTTTGGCGTCTATCACCTTGTCCGCTTCCATCTTCAGCGATTTCCCTATTAAAGAAATTTTCTCATCTTCAATGAAGATGTCTGCATGATAATCATCTGTTGCAGTAATAACTCTACCGTTTTGAATCAATATGCTCATCTGGTCTCCTTTATATCTCTTTCGCTCTTTCGGTTGGTATAACTTTTGTTACAAAGTCACTTTACTATTAAACTGAGATTCTGGTTACAGTCTAACAGTAACCAAACCGCAACCAATTTTCAAACAATTTCAAACCTACGCGTAACATAGCATATTCTTGTAAAACAAATCAAATGATGTTATAAATTTATGCTCCGTTTAAGACCATCTTTTAAATATTGAACGTAGAGGTGTGACTCTAAATCGATTTCCTATACATTGCTTTGTCCTGGATCCCGGAGCAAGTCCGGGATGACTATTTAAGCAGAAACAGGTGGAAGGAATCCAGGGCAGTTGTTTCATATTTCGCCCTCACCCTGACCCTCTCCCCCGGGAGAGGGGGGACCGTGATACCTGAGCGAAGTCGAAGGCAAGGTGGTTTAGGGGAAAAATAAGTATATGGATCACGGAGCAAGTCCGGGATGACAATACGGAACACATAAAGAATGAATGTCATGCTTATTCTCCTGGAATCCTTCAGGGCTACAGATATGGACAGTTTTGGAAGTGAATTGGGACTGACACCTAATTTTGGAAAATGGAAACAGAAAGGAATATTTTTCAATAATTTTTATGCAAACGGTTTCCAGACCCGTCACGCGGAAATTGCAGCTTATTGTTCTGTAATGCCGAATTATGGAGAGTCTGTGTTCAGCCACTATAATAGGAACCATTTCCTTTGCCTACCTGAGATCCTAAGAAGGAAAGGATATTCCACTTCATGGATTAACGGCGCAGATGCAGCCTATGACAACCAGTTGACCATGTTTCGCAAAATTGGGTTTCAAAAAATTATTGATCGCTTTGATTTCCCATCTGATACAGAAACCCTGGGTTGGGGATTTTCTGATGAGGCTCTATTTGAAAAGTGGATTAAACTTTTGGATCAGGAAAAAGAACCTTTTTTCTCTTCAGCACTGACCACCACCAATCATCACCCCTTTGATGTCCCTGAAAAATTTCAACGTTATGAAAACCGTTCTGTGCAAAATAAATATTATGAGGCCGTCAATTATGTTGATTCAATGCTTAATCAATTCTTAATTGCAGCATCCAAAACCAAATGGTTTAAAAACACTTTGATATTTATTACCTCAGATACATCAAATTATCAGAATCCTCAAAAACCTTTCAGCGACTTTGAAGATTTTGTAAAAACCAGATCGAAAATCCCTTTGCTTATCATTGGTGGAAACATCAAAAAGCCCTATCAGGAGAAGCGTTATTTCAGCCAAATCGACCTTGCTCCAACAATAATGGATATTTTAGGCTTCCCCTACACGAATTCATGGATGGGTAATAGTATGATGAAAAGTAGCAATGATTCTTTGGCCTACACCAATCGTCCTGGGAATTACTGGGCCGTAATGAGCCTGCAAGGACGGTATTACAGTGAGGCAGATCAAAATGATCATTTCTTTGGTTTCAATAATAATCAAAATATAAAACTCGAATATAAGCAAATAGGAAAAGACTGGATTGATACTGTAAAATGGTTACTGCAGGAAAATAAAATCTGGTATGAAGAATAATCAGCTCTTAAAAACATCTGAAGGATTTATAACTAATTTGGTGAATAAAGTATTTTGAAGTAACACTTAAAATAGATTTATAATGTTGATTTTATTAGGATATATTTTTCTTTAATAAACTAATTTAATTATTTATTTTAATGGAGTATTTAGATGGCCAATAAAAAAATACAGACTGAAAAAAGTAGGTCAAAGCTTGTAAAGATTCCTGCACGTCGAGGTGTTGCTGTACATATTTGTAAAGGAGAGAAAGTTAAAATTATTAACACGCATGGCAACCAGGTTGTCGACTTTTGGGCGTTCAACTCAGAACATTCCGGAGAATTTATGTCAATGGAACACTGCCGGGTAGGATTAGGACGCTACCGGCCAAAGCCAGGCGACGTGCTGATCACTAATCAGCGTCGCAAAATACTGAAGTTTCTTGAAGATACCTCTCCCGGTGTTCATGACACCATGATGGCTGCCTGTGACCGATACCGCTACGAACAACTGGGGTGTACTGATTATCATGACAACTGTACTGACAACCTTTGGAAGGCTCTTGCGGCTGTTTGCTTTAAACCCACAGAAACACCGTGTCCGTTTAATCTCTGGCAGAACACCCCGGTCGATGCAAACGGAGAGATTGAACAAATGCCTACAGTATCAAAAAGAGGTGATTTTGTATTATTTAAGGTTCTTATGAATGCCGTGCTTAGTTTCTCTGCATGTCCTCAGGATATTGTTCAGATAAACAGCGGCAGACCAACAGATGCACACTACCAGATCATTGATTGAGGATCTAATTATAAAAACTGTATAGCGAAGAGCATAATTGTTAAATTTCCTTTTTGGCCTTGATTATATCCAATCAAATAAAAGCTTTGAGATTCAGATTATAGAAATAGAGTCCATCAGTATCAGCGGATATGCTGTCAGAAGATAAGGGGGGATAATACTGCCCCCTCAAAGATACAATATGTGTTAGGTTTTATTAAAACTGATAATGGTGGATTTGGACTCTGAATCAATGGCTTTACATTGACCGAAAAGTCAATGCCAGTTGACGCAGAACGACAGCAACACCCGCAAGTGCATCCCAGCCTGATGTATGGCCAATTTGGTTAATTGCATCAATTCCAAGTTCAAGCTGTGTCTTATTTCCCTCGAGCAGCATGTTAAGTACTTGGTGCAGTGACTGACTAACTTCACCAAGGGCAGTGGCCTTCAGGTGTGCACGGCTTACCGGACCCGTGCTATCAAGCAAGGACTCTACCTGGGTATAGAGCTGCTTCTGAACTGTTTTTTTCCCGCAAACATTCAGCGCGATCAGCATGCCTCCCAGAAAATCATCACCCGACGGTGTGAGACCAGGCCCCAGCCCAATTAACGCGGCAACTGCTTCTTTGTCTGGTGTAATCGGCATTTGAACTTCAAAACTTTCCTTAACCCAATTCTTCAAAATTCCAATTGAGTTTGCCGCAGCCCGGCTTTCATCTGATGCTTGAAATATGTCCGGACATTCAAAAACATATCGGCCAAGCCCTTCATCAGGGACCTTTGACTCTGCGAGATTTTCCAGTGCACGCAGTCCGAGCGTCAGGGAGATTTTTGTCCATGCAGGTCTCTTCTTAGGATGCCATGATCGTACTCCTTTAGTAGAGATAATAGGAGAATCGTCAATGCTGATGCCGACAGGAGAGAATTTCACCAGTCTGCCAATGCTGAAACTATTAATCCACTCCCTTCCATAGTTACCCTTAGCAC
>LUMK01000045.1_pt1 | contig 15925 bp, 16 predicted proteins | sample 729981 | NCBI WGS metagenome assembly LUMK01 (sample SAMN03860265, study PRJNA289734) | marine metagenome | biome: seawater column; feature: ocean; material: water; isolation source: Red Sea water column Station 22 - depth 200m | place: Saudi Arabia: Red Sea | collected 2011-10-15 | depth 200 m
CTTAGTGCCTGTACTTCTCTTTTTGCTTTAGATTTACCCATTTTTTCAAACATAGGGTCTAAGTAAATAGCATCCGGTTTAGTTTTTAAATTTAAGAGATATTTTTTGGAGTCACAACAAATAACTTGTGTACTGGATAAGTAAGGTAGTTGTTCTCTTGAGTTCTTCAGACCATCCTCTAAAAGAGCAGAAACCCAAGGAACTCTTTCAATTAAGAGAACTCGCTCAACTAAAGAGCTTAATATTAGAGCATCTCTTCCGAAGCCAGCGGTAGCGTCGATAATTACCCCTTGCTGGGGTAATCCTCGCATACTTCTTACTAAGTTATTTCTCTTATTTTCTTTGCTCCACTTGTAGAAGTCACAATAAATTGGCTTAGAAGTTCCAGCCAAACCCTTCTTTAGATAGATTAAATCCGCCGATACAATTAATAAAAAACTATCTTCATGGTCTTCTTGGTTTTTCTTTAAATCGCCTAAATGTCCAACAAAGGGGAGCTTAATTTTTTTTGATAGCTCTATAGCTTTTTGGTTTTGGTCTTCTTTGTCGGAAGTAAGTAGAAGTTTGAATTCTTTCATGTCCAAAACATTAAGAGTCCTATTCCTAACAACAATCTGTAAATCACAAATGGTGTAAAACCAATTTTTTCTATTAGCCTTAAAAACATGTCTATAGAAATATAAGCCACCAAGAAAGAAATAATTAAAGCAACAGAAAGCTCAATACCGCTTTGTGTAAAGTCGATAAAACTAATTCTAATAAGTTCAGCCAATGCTATGGCTCCTATGGTCGGAATGGCTAAAAGAAAACTAAATCTTGATGCTTCTCTTGCACCTAATCCAAGCAATAGTCCTGCGGTTATTGTAATACCGGATCTTGAAGTTCCAGGAATCAAGGCTAGGCATTGAAAAATCCCTATGATGAGTGCTTTTTTCATGTTCAGGGTCTCCAAACCCCCTTCAGTTTTTTTAAACTGAGCGACATACAAAAGAATTCCAAAAACAATGGTAGCGTAAGCAATTACCTGACTATTCCTTAAATTTAAATCAACAAAATCTCTCAAGAAAAACCCTGCAAGAAGGATAGGAATTAGCGCGATTACTAAATTAATTGTTAAGCTATTTTCCTGACTAAGTAATTTGTGAGATCCTAGATTAACAACCATTTTTTGCAGATCCGATCTGAAATAAACCAAAGCTGCCATGAGGGTCCCAAAGTGCACTCCTACATCAAAAATAATGCCTTGATCTTCTTCGCCAAGGAATTCACTTAGTAAGACTAGGTGAGCTGAGCTTGAAACTGGAAGAAACTCAGTCAACCCCTGGATAAAAGAAAGTAAAATTAATTGGAGAATATCCATTTAATTCTTAGCCCAATGCTCCTCCCCGGTAAGATAAACCGGCGCTAAATCTTTAGGGTCCAGAGTATTACCATCTTTTAATCTAATTTCTGCTTCTCTCAGTAAATCCTTTGCATTTGGGTACCTTTCATGGACTTTTGCATCTAATTTCCTTAAATATTCATCGACTAGTTGGCATCCATCGCCCACAAAAAAAGAGCCTTGAGTGGGTCGAATTGAAGTCACTTGATCTAAGTTCAGTGCTTTTTCTTCGGAAGAAATAATTTTTTCTTCCGAGAATTCAAATTCACCCACATAAATTTGCTCCATATGAGCATTAATTAAAACTATCACCTGTGAGCATTGAAACTCCCTGTTCATGCCTTGAGCCAATATCTGCATGCTGGAAACGGAAATAACCGGTATACCAATGCTGTAAGCTAACCCTTGGGTAATTGAGCAAGCCAGTCTAGTGCCAGTAAAGGAACCCGGTCCACAACCGGTAGCTACAACATCCAGATCTTGATAAGTTAGATTTATATCATTCATTAACTCCTGCATTAAAGGCAATAATTTTTCTGTGTGTTGTTGCGGTATCACTTCGTGACAGACTTCAGTTCTGTCTCCATTAGATACAGCTAAAGAACATGCTTCACTCGAGGTCTCTATAGCCAGGATGTTGGGCATTAACCGTTCTTGATTTTTTCCAGTATTAGATTAGAAACTTCAGTGGGAGAACCCACTCCAGATATATTTAGATAATTTAAATCTCCTTTATCTGCCCTTTTAGAATAAAAATCAATTAAAGGTAAGGTCTGAGTGCGATAAACTTCGAGCCGGTCTTTTACCGTCTCTGGCTTATCATCTTCTCTTTGTATAAGTGCCTCACCAGTCAAATCATCTACATCGGCTACTTTAGGCGGATTGAAATCAACATGATAATTCCTACCTGAGCTTAAATGCACTCTCCTACCAGACATCCTATTAACAATGACATCATCTGGAACCTTAATTTCTATAACTAAATTTATTTCAACAGAATTAATGTCTAAAGCTTTTGCTTGTGGGATAGTTCTTGGATAGCCATCAAATAAAAAACCGGACGCGCAGTCCTTTTGGGCTATGCGGTCTACAACCACTCCAACAATAACCTCATCCGACACCAAAATACCTTCATCCATTAGACTTTTAGCTTTTTTACCTAACTCCGTCCCTGCATTAATGGCCTCCCTCAAAATATTACCCGTAGAAATATGTGGGATATTAAATTCTTGGCAAAGGACTTCAGCTTGCGTTCCTTTTCCTGCTCCTGGAGGTCCTAAAAGAATAATCTTCACTCGCCTTCTCCTATAACCAAGGCTAAGGAATGGTCTTTGGTGTCTGAAATACTTAAAGTAAAATTTTCAAAGCCGCCTTCTTCAGCTTTCTTTTTTGCTTTTCCCAGAAGTTGTAGATAAGGATTGCCTGTACTCTCTCTCAAAACTTCTATGTTCTTTAGCGTGATCCCTTCAGAAAAGCCAGTACCAAGAGCTTTTGAAACCGCTTCTTTGCAAGCAAAGTTATTACTCAGAAATGAAACTTTTTTTTCCGGAGTTTTTTTGGTTCGATATTCTTCTTGTTCTTTTTCTGTAAGAACCTTTTTAATAAATTTATCGCCAAACTTTGAAATAGATTTCTCTACTCTCTTCTTTTCTATTAAATCTGTTCCAATTCCTTTAATCATTCTTAACTTCCTTGAAGGGATAGGTACTCTCTTATCTTCAAAGGTTTATTGCCTAGGTGAAAGTCTATAGCTTCTCTCATAATTTGTTTAGATGCTGATAGAGTTTCAGGACTACTCAAGTCTCCTTTTGAAAAATTGATGATATCCTTTCCAGCATAATAATTTTTTTTATTTGTTTCTTCGTCTACTGGTTTAAAGCCAATTATAGGATCAAAGCCGTAAACTTTTTCTTCCTTTATTTCATTATTGGAGTTGGCTTCAAATTTTAAATCAAGCGCATAACCAATTTCTTTTAACAGGTTAAGTTCAAAGACTCTAAGGTTGATTTCTAAATCTTTTCCACTTAGATTACTTAAGCAATCGCACACCTTTAAATAACTATCAAAAATTTCAGGATGCGAATCTTCTTTCTCTAAAAGTTTTACTAACAGTTCATTTAAATAGACTAAAGAATTAAAGCTTTTTGGCGAAAGATCAAAATATTTATTAAGCTCACAATGAGTTAAGGTTTTAAGATCGCCCCTGCCGCGACAAGATATTAAGAATAGACTTGAGGGGGTTTTTATAACTCCTAGTTTGCTTTTAGGTCTTTTTGCTCCCTTAGCAATAATGGAGATCCTTCCATAATTTCTTGTAAAAATATCTACTATTAAACTTGTTTCTTTATAAGCCCTTGTATGCAAAACGATAGCCGGTTCAAGTGTTAGAGCTTTAAACAATTTTATACCCCATAGAATTCATTGCACCTTGGTCATTTGTCCAATCTTTCTTCACTTTAACCCAAAGTCTAAGCATTACTTTACTACCTAACATTTTTTCAAGATCTTTTCTTGCGGCTGTGCCTATGGATTTTAAACGCTTACCTTGTTCTCCAATAACTATGCCTTTTTGGCTTTTTTTCTCAACAAAGATTGTCCCGTCTATGGTTATTAATGACTCTTCTTCTTTAAAACTATCGATAATTACTGTAAGTCTATATGGAACTTCGTCTCCAACCCTAGTTATGCATTTCTCTCTAATTATTTCACTGGTTAAGAACCTTTCCGAAGTGTCTGCTATTTGGTCTTTAGGGTAAAGATGATTGCCAACTGGCAATCTTGCAGAAATCTCTTTTTCTAAAATATCTATATTTTTACCTTTCAGAGCCGATATAGGAATGACTTCAGAAAAAGTAAAAAATTTTGAAATTTCATCGACAAAGGGTATTAGTTTTTCTTTTTTAGTTATTTTATCTATTTTGTTAATAACCAGTATTACGTGATTGTTTTCGTTAGACATTTGTTTTAACAAGTAGCTGTCTGTCTCTGTAAAATTAAGAGCTTCAACTACAAAAAGAACTATATCCACGCCTTCAATTGAAGACAAAGCAACCTTATTCATAAATTTATTTAGTGCCCTTTGGTGTCCTTGATGAAAACCAGGCGTATCCACATAAATTATCTGGTTTCTATCTTTGGTTTTTATGCCCAAGAGTCTTTGTCTAGTTGTTTGGGGCTTTCTTGAAGTGATTGAAACTTTCTGCTCTATTAACTTATTTAATAAAGTGGATTTGCCAACATTAGTTTTTCCTATTAAGGAAACCATGCCTGTTCTTTCTTTCTTATTCTTCATTATGAAAATGCTCTTCTAGCAATAACTTTGCTGCTTCCTGTTCAGCAATTTTTCTGCTCTTGCCCTTACCAGTTGCTGATATATTCAAATCTGGAGAAGTACAGTTAATCTCAAACCTATCTTCATTATATTTTGGCCCACGATCTACTACTTTATATTTTGGTAAAGCCAGGCCTTGTTTTTGTAAAATCTCCTGCAATTGAGATTTTGAATCTTTCCAGTCCTCTAACGGCTTAAGTTTGGAGAACTCCTCAGAGTAGAGTGTATCAAGAAATTGTTTTGTATCTTCAAGCCCGGTGTCTAAAAAAATAGCTCCCACAACTGCCTCGAATGCGTTGCCTACAATTGAATTATTTTCGGTAGATTCTCCCTTTCCCAATTTAACAGCTTTAGATAGTCCAATTGCTAGCCCTAAATCATTTAAAAACTCTCTACTTACAAGACTAGCCCTTAATCGTGTTAACTTTCCTTCCTGTATATCAGCATAATTTTCATAAAGTTTTTGAGTTACATAAAAGTTAATAATGGCATCTCCTAAAAATTCTAGTCGTTCATTATTTTTTTTAGAGGCGCTCTTATGAGTTAAAGCTAAATTAAAAAGCTCTTTATCAGAAAAATTAGATTTTAGCTTTTTAAGATTTGAAGACACTGGTAACTTATTTGATACGTCTGTTTCGCTGAAAGTGAGGTAATTCTGAAAAAGAACCCCAGTGCAACCAAATAAATTCACCTCGTCCAATAAGGTGTTCTTTTGAAAAATAGCCCCAAGCTCTGGAATCCAGACTATTATCTCTATTATCACCAATAGCTAAATATTTTTTTGGCGGTATTTCCCAAATAAAGTTCTCATATTCTTTTGTCCCCAGAATTCGCACAATATGATCAATGCCATCTATTGTTTCCATGTAAAGATTCTCTGCATCATCTCGATTTATAAGTTCTTGTTTAATCTTTATGTCATTTATAAAAATTTCATAGCCTCTTATTTCAACTTTATCGCCGGGCAGACCGATCACTCTTTTAACATATTTTATGCCGAGGGTGGTGCATCTAGATTTCTGTAATGACATAAATCTATTTAAGAAAATTTGACTGTCTCTGACTGACATAGAAGACAGCTCAGGCCTGGCGTCTTCTGGTGTTGCTTCGCATAATGTGTGTGGAGGAAGAAAAACTGCAACCTCACCTCTTTTGGGCTCTTTTTCTTTAGAAATTAACTTATTTATTGCTGGCAGTCTTATGCCGTAAGCAAATTTATTAACAAGGACAAAATCTCCAACCTGCAAACCTGGTTCCATTGAGCTAGAAGGAATCTGATAAGGCTCATAAGCAAAAGATCTAATACTTAAAATTATTAGTAAAATCCAAAAATATGATCGGCTTTCAGAGATTAAAGTCTTTAATTTTATTATTGAGCCAACAATCCAAGACAAGCCAGCAAAAAAGGTTGCGAGCGTTAGAACTAATCCAAAATCTAAATTTAATTGAAACACCCTCCACAGTAATAACAAGACAATGATAAACATTGTCCCGCTTGCTACCTTAGGGCCTACCTTATTGCCTTTAATGGTAGAAAAGATCCAAGAAAAATAACTAACTAGTCCCAAAACCAACAACAGGACGAGTGTTCTATCCATGCCTAAAAGTGAAGAAAACTCCATATTAGTCATTAACCTTTAGTACAGACAGAAAAGCCTCTTGCGGTACTTCAACTTTACCAATCTTTTTCATTCTTTTTTTACCGGCCTTTTGTTTATCCAGAAGCTTCATTTTCCTAGTAACATCACCGCCGTAAAGTTTAGCCGTTACATTTTTTCTGTAAGCCTTTACTGTCTGTCTTGAGATTATCTTTCCTCCAATTGCAGCTTGTATCGCAACGTCAAATTGTTGTCTTGGTATAACTTCTTTAAGAGACTCTGTCAGTTGTCTGGCCTTAGCTTGTGCCGCTACTCTATGAACAATTGTGGCCAATGCATCTACTCTGTCTCCATTTAAAAGTATATCTAGCTTAATCACATCCCCTTTCTCATACCTGTCCAAAGAATAATCTAAAGAGGCATAACCTTTGCTTACAGATTTAAGTCGATCAAAGAAATCGATAACTATTTCGCTTAAGGGAATGTCATAAACCAGTTCAGCTTGATCGGCTACGTATCTTAAAGATCTTTGCCTTCCCCTTCTCTCATTACAAAGTGACATTACTGATCCAATAAATTTGTCTGGGACTAGAATATTGGCTTTTGCTATTGGCTCCAGTATTTCATCAATTTTATTCGGTTCAGGTAAAGAACTAGGGCTTTCTATTCTTATTTCATTACCTTCTTTATTCAGTATCTTGTAAGCAACTGTTGGCGCTGTCGTTATCAAATTAATTCCATACTCCCTGTTTAATCTTTCAGAGACTATTTCCATATGTAGAGTGCCTAAAAAACCGCAACGAAATCCTGCACCTAAAGCATCAGAGTGCTCTGGTTCATAATGCAGAGAAGCATCATTGATGCACAATTTTTCAAGAGCCTCTCTAAAAGATTCAAAATCATCAGCACTTTGTGGGAAAAGAGCTGCGTATACCTGAGGATTAACTTCCTTAAAACCAGGTAATTGCGGGGTATTAGAGTTATTTCTTATGATGGTATCCCCTACAGGAGCCCCTCTTATTTCTTTTATAGAAGCACAGACGAAACCAACTTGACCAGAAGCGAGTTCGTTTAATTCTTTTCTCTTAGGCGTAAAAACTCCAAGCTTATCAACAGAGTGTTTTTCTTTCTTAGAATGTACTTCGATTAATTCTCCCTTTTTTAAAGCTCCATTAACGACTTTAACTAAGGACACTACTCCCAAGTAATTATCAAACCATGAATCTATTATGGAGGCCTGCAAAGGAGAATTAGTGTTTATTGGAGCTGCAGGAACCTCTTTGATTACTTTTTCTAAAACTTCTCTTATGCCTGTTCCTTCTTTAGCACTTATGCATGGGGCCAAAGAGGCATCTATCCCTATAATTTCTTCAATCTCTTTTCTTACTCTTTCGGGCTCTGCTTGGTCTAGGTCGATCTTATTTAATACGGGAATTATGGTAAGTCCCTCATCAACGGCACTAAAGCAAGTAGATAAAGTTTGAGCTTCAACTCCTTGAGAAGCATCCACCAATAAAATAGCCCCTTCACATGCTGACAAAGATCTTGAAACCTCATAGGAAAAATCTACATGGCCGGGGGTATCTATTAGATTTAATTCGTAAGTTTCTCCGTCATCTGCAACATAATTCAAATTAACTGTCTGAGCTTTAATTGTTATTCCTCTCTCCTTTTCCAGATCAAGGGTATCTAAAACCTGATCTGACATTTCACGATCAGTCAATCCACCACAAAGCTCTATAATTCTGTCAGCCAAAGTAGACTTACCATGATCAATATGAGCAATAATTGAAAAATTTCTTATATCCATAAGCCTTAAGCATTTATTCTGCTTAAATATGAGTAAAGGGTAACTATTTTGTTAGTTTTAAGCTACGAAATGTTTGCACACCATCACGAACGATCCCAATCATAGCAACATCGGGGTTTTCTTTAGCTTTTTCAATTGCACTGGAAAGCTCTCTTGTATTTCTTATTTTTTCATTAAGTAAATAGGTAATAATATCGCCTTTACGGATACCTTGTTGAGCTGCTAAACCTTCTGGATTTACCTCGGTGATAAGAACTCCATGGCCAATATTCATCTCCCTTCTTTCTTCAAAGGTAAGCTCTCTTACCACAATTCCTAGATCATTAGATTTATTTCCTTGGGAAGCACTTGCTACACTAAAGTTTTCCGGTAGTTGACCTACTTCTATCTTTATTTTTTTTGTCTTCCCTTCCCTTATAATCTCTGCTTCTATTTTTGAGCCAGGCTTCACACTTCCTACTGTTTGTGGAAGATCCCCTGAATAAACTATTTCAACTCCGTCAAATTCCACAATAACGTCACGAACTTGGAGACCAGCTTTTTCAGCAGGACTGTCAGGCATAACTTGACTGACAAGAGCTCCTTTAGGAACTGACAAACCTAAACTTTTAGCAAAATCACTAGTCACTTCTTGTATGCTCACTCCCAACCAACCCCTTGCAACAGAACCACCTTCCTTAAGCTGGTTAACAATATCCATGGCGTAATCTATTGGGATAGCAAAAGATACCCCCATGTAACCACCTGATCTTGTGTATATCTGTGAGTTTATGCCTACAACCTTACCCTCAAGATTAAATAAAGGTCCTCCGGAATTTCCTGGATTAATAGCCACATCGGTCTGAATAAAAGGAACGTAAGTAGAATCAGACCCATTAGGAATACTTCTTCCCTTGGCACTAACAATTCCTGCTGTGACTGAAAAATTGAGCTGGAAAGGCGAACCTATTGCAACAACCCATTCTCCTACTTTTAATTGATCTGAGTTACCTATTTTTACCACAGGCAAATTATCTGCATCAATCTTCAGCAAAGCTAAGTCAGACCTCTCGTCTGAACCTATTAATTCAGCTTTATATTCTCGACGATCACTTAAACTCACAATAATTTCATCAGCATCATCAACTACATGGTTATTAGTAAGTAAGTATCCGTCTCTGGAAATAATAAAACCTGAACCTCCAGATCTTACTTCCCTCTCTCTTTGGCCTTGACTGGGTGGCTCCCCAAAAAATCTTTTAAAGAAATCGTCATAAAAAGGATCATTAAATCCCCTCGGACCGGAACTCCTTCCTTTCACTGTCTTACTGCTACTTATATTTACAACAGCAGGTGAAGAAGCTTCAGCAAGTTCTGAAAAACTTGGTAATTGCTGATTAGCGCCCTGAATGCTTAAAGAGATGAAAAGCGTAATTAAAGGAAATAGAGTTAATGATTTACCCATAAAATTTTTTATTTAGCTTACTTTAGTTTATTAATAGTGAAATTTGCATTTCTTAGAATTTGGGACTTCTGTTCTGATGAGATATTACCACTAACGGAAATGATAAAAACACCACTATTAGTTTTTAAGTAAGCGAACTTGGGGGCTTGCGTGTTTCTTAATTCAGGCATACCTGTAGATGCAGGAGATAAACTAACCCTAAAAGTTTTCCCATTTGAAGGAAGTCTATAATTTGCGTAAACCTGACCTTTCTTTCCTGAGTTAAGACCTTCCAGAGTCACATTCATCCCTGTCAAAGCTTTATCTAATACCTGCATTGCCTGAGGACTAGCAATAGCTTGTTCTATCTTCTTAGAAGCCTCAGAAGCGAATAGTTCTTCAGTAGACAAGGGGTTTTCAGCAGAATTAAAAACTCCAATAGACAATACAAGAACAAGGCCCGCAGATGCGGCAGCAACCATAGACAAATTAAACCCATTGATGGTTCGAGAATTACTAGGTTCGTAAGCGTGTTCACCTAACTCTCTAGCAACTCGTTCAGAGATATCTCTGTCTAAATAACCTAAAGACGTTTTCTTAAGGCCTGACTTAGTTATTTGCAGTTTATTCCAATAATCTCTTAATTCCGGTTTGGTTTCTATTTCTTCTAGGACTCTCCTCGCTTCAAACTCAGAAAGCTCTCCATCCACCAAAGCAGATATTCTTTCTTTTATTCCTTCATTCATATTCTTTTTGATCCTTTAATTAATTCCACATGACTGCTTAGCAATGGGGAGATCTTTTCTTGAATTATTTCTCTGCCCCTAAAAATTCTTGACCTTACTGTTCCAATGGGACAATCGAGTACTTCAGAAATTTCCTCGTAGCTCAGGCCCTCAAACTCCCTTAAAGAAACAGCGGTTCTGATATCTTCAGGCAGATTGCTCAATGATTCAAAAATCAGTTCCCTTAAATTATTAGCCTCTAGTATCTCTTCAGGAGAACTACCTCCTGGTATATCAAAAATATCCATCTCTTCTGAGGATAAAACTTCTGTTTCTAGGAGTTCTTTTTTCCTCTTCTTAGAAATTAAGTAATTTTTTGCTGTATTGGAAGTTATTCTATAAAGCCAAGTATAAAAAGCACTTTCCTCCCTGAAAGAATCTAATGATTTGTAAGCCTTGATGAAGGATTCTTGCGCCACATCCTCTGCTGTTTGAAGGTCTTTTACGAATTTCATTGCAATGCCTATAATCCTAGATTGGTATTTGAGAACTAAAAGATCAAAGGCTTTGTAATCGCCTCTTTTAGCTCTTCGAACAAGTATTAGGTCAATATCCTTGTTACTCTTTTTCTTATCAGCTTTCATAGCATTTATCACGTAGACTTTAAAATCATCAAAAAGTTCTGGGATTTTATAATTTTTTAGCCTTTAGAAGCCAATATAAGACCACCTTTTGTGCCAAGATTAGTGTCTTTTATTAAAGAAACAGGCATTATCTTCAATAGATCTTGCATCGTTGCACTAGACTCAAAATGAGTTCTAAAAGTATCTAAATCTTCAGGTTTTAATAGGGTATTAGCAATAGAACCAGATAAATATACTCCGGATGTTGCGCCCCAAATTAAGGCTATGTATTTACAATAAATTGCTAACAAATAAAGTACAAGTTTTCTGGCTTTTATACACACTGGGTTGTCTTTGTTAGCTAATATTTCTTCATTGCTGTATTGAGTACCTGAAGAACCATCTAAACTCTGAAAGATAAAATTAATCCCTTTTCCAGAGAGAAGGTCTTCAAAAGTTGGTGGCCTGCCTTTGTCCTCACTAAATTTCTTCAATAAGCCCTCAAGTTCAAGAGAATCAGGCGGTATATTTAAATGACCGCCTTCAGTAAAAATTACTTTTGTATCAACTACTCCGGCAAGCCCTAGCCCAGTTCCGGGAGAGATTAATACTTTAGAACCTTTTTTTTCTTCTTTAACTTGACCTATTTTTATAATTTCATCATTACTCAGACCCTCTATGGCATAAGCTTGAAGCTCAAGATCATTTAAAACCATGAGTCCTTTTGGAAACATCTTATTTTTTAAAGTGTTCTGATTAAATTTGATGTCATTATTTGTAAATCTTATTTCATCTTCTATTACCGGAGCTGCTACTCCAATTATTGCCTTAGAAACGACCTGATTAATTTCTTCGAAATACTTATCAAACAGAGCCTCTACAGATGTGAAATCTGATAAAAGGTATTGCTTTGATTCGGTTAAAATAGTCCCATTTACAGTTACACCAAAGCGAGCATTAGTCCCTCCAAGCTCAGCAATCAAAGTAGAATTATTTTTCTTCATGGTTTAAGTAATGCTTAATCTGAGTCACTATATTGTTGAGGTCCTTGGGTACAGGCATTCCATTTAGTAACCAGTCTATAAGATCAACATCATCTTTTTGTAATAAATCAAGAAAAGATAACTTGTCTTTATCACTTAGAGTTTCAAATCTTTCTTCAACGAAAGGTTTAAATATAATGTCTAGCTCCTGTAAGCCTCGTCTGGAAAGGAAATAGGCTTTTTTATGTAAATTTGAGTTCACTGTAGGTTTATAATAGTTTAGGCCTGGTATGGATAAAAATAAAGCTATTGACCTTAATCACTTAAGCGTTTTAGAAGTTAATGGAGAAGGTTCATTCGATCTTCTGCAGGGTCAGATTACATGTGATGTAAGTAAAGTTTCTACTAAAAACAGTGAATTAGGGGCTCTCTGCAATGCAAAAGGCAGAATAATCAGCTCTTTCAACCTATGTTATTTAGAAGATCGCTCTTACGCTCTTATTGGTGACAATGCAGCTTTATTAAAAACAGAAGAAGAACTAAAAAAATACAGCCCTTTCTACAAGGTCGAAATAAAAGAGAACAAGTCTTTCTCCTTCTTTGGAGTAGATAAAGACACATTTGAGGATATATACAATGAGAAAGTGGTTCAAACTGAAAATACCATTGAAATAGGTGGTTGCAGATTTATAAATTACCTAGGTAAAAAGTTCTTATTAGCTTTTTGTAATGAAGATGGATTAACTGAATTTAAAAATCTATTCGAGCCGATTGAAGAAAGAGCTCAATGGAACCTTGATGAAATTCTTTGTCGAAATGTGGAAATATCTAAAGAAAATATAGGTAAATTCACTCCTCACGAACTTAATTACGATGTAAACAACAGAATTGATTTTGATAAGGGCTGTTATACGGGTCAAGAAGTTGTAGCCAGAATGCAATATCGAAGTAAAAATCTACCTCGTTTGAATATAGCAGAAAGCTCTGATTTAAAAATCACCGAAAAGATGACTCTTACCAATGCAGAAGACAGAAAAATAGGAAATCTTGTGAAGGTTGTAAACCTAAAAAAGAAAAGTGTATGCCTAATTAGTGCAAAAAAGAAAAATTATCAGGAAAGCTCCTTCAAGGTAAAAGAAACTAACTCAACCCTGACTATTAGTTAAAAAGTCCTCTCACCAGTCAATAGGACTGATTCCTTTAGACTCCAGAAATTCATTACACTTTGAAAAGTGTTTATTCCCAAAAAAATTGGGATGAGCGGAAAGCGGTGAGGGATGAACAGATTTCAAAACTAAATGCTTATTCAAATCAATACTATTTCCCTTCCGTGCAGCATAATTACCCCATAATAAAAAAACGACAGCTTCTTTTTCGTTAACTTTTGATATAACTGAGTCTGTAAAAAATTCCCACCCTTTCGATGAGTGAGAATTAGCTAGCCCTTTCTCAACAGACAGTACACTGTTTAGCAAAAGTACCCCTTGTTTTGCCCAAGATTCTAGACAACCACTACTAGGTTTAGCTAAACCAATATCATTTTCTAACTCTTTAAATATATTCTGTAATGAAGGAGGGATCCTTACGCCTTCAGGTACAGAAAAACAGAGACCATGAGCTTGACCAGGACCGTGATAAGGATCTTGTCCAATAATAACTGCTTTAACTTGATCTAAAGGAGTCAGGTTTAGAGCTCTGAACATATGCTTGCCTTTGGGATAAATTTCTTTTCCTTTTTTCTTCTCACTTTGTAAAAATAATTTAAGATTTTTCATATATTGTTTTTCAAATTCAGATTCAAGTTCTTGCAACCAAGACCGATCTAGTTTTATGGTATTTTTTAACTCCATATTCATCGCAAATCCAGAAAGAGCTTTCAATGGTAGGAGAAATCTACTTGAAAGCAAAATCTTATAAATTTTTATCCACAATTTCTGTGGATAACTCTTTGGATAACATTAAAGATCAAATACTAAGGCCTTGCATCTGAGCTTTATCAACGAATTGATCGAAATTTGATCTATTCTTAATTTTTCTAATAAAATCAGTAACTTAAGTAGTTTATACAAATTTTGACCTTTTTTTAAATAGGTGGTTTTTATTTAAAAATTATTGAAGATTAGCGTGTGTAAAACAAGAAACTCATTTATAAGTTGAGATAACCTTATTTTGGGAAGAAATTTCTTTCATAAAGACAAATAGTTAGGTATTTTTTTTGAATTATAGGTTGCTGAAAATTGGATATTTTTACGAAGAAATTAGCCTTACATTGATTACGTTCTCTATTGCAGATAATCTGGATAAAGCTTCTTCATCCACTCCATTTTCAATATCTATTAGGTTGTAGGCTAAGTCACCTCTGCTCACGTTGGTCATATCAGCTATATTTAATCCTAGCTCTCCTAGAGATGTAGCAATTTGACCTATCATTGCTGGAACATTTCTATTCGTAATTGCAATTCGGTTTTTTGTAGATCTTTCAGCCTGTGCAGTGCTGGCACCTATGTGTGGTAATAAAATTACATCTCCGTGATCATTAGCTCTTTTGATTAGATCAGGAGTTGGGAAGTCTGTAATGAAATTTATTAGAAGTCCTGTTTCTAATGCTTCCAATATGGACTCATTGTTCACTACTTCATGTCTGGCAAAGTTTAACAATGAGGCTTTCTTAGTATTTTTTAAAAGCTCCAGATTAACAATGCCTTTAGTGCTTTCGATGGCTGGTATGTGCAAAGTTATAAAATCGCCTCTAGCAAATACTTCCTCTATTGAATCTGCAGGTTCTACTTGGCTTGGTAACTTCCATGCTGCCTCCACTGACAAAGCGGGGTCATATCCAATTACCTTCATGTCTAAGGCAACACCCATTCTAGCCACTTCGGAACCAATGGCACCCAAACCCACTATCCCTAAAGTTGATCCAGATAATTCTCTTCCTTTAAATTTCTTTTTATTCTCTTCAAGAAAAGGTTCGAGTTCCTCCATCTTTTCTATGTGCTTTAAACTATTTACAAAATCTATACTTGAAAAAACATTACGAGAAGAAAGCATTAATCCTGCTAATACAAGTTCTTTTACGGCATTGGCATTCGCACCGGGAGTGTTAAAAACCACGATGCCTCTTTCACTACATAAATCAATAGGGATATTATTGACCCCCACCCCAGCTCTAGAGATGGCTTTCAAAGATTGATTTAAATGACTTTTATTTAATTTGGTACTTCTTACCAAAACGCCATCAGGATCTTTAGACTCTTCATCCAAAACACAAGCGGTATTAGATAAAGCCTCTATACCTATCGGAGAAATATTGCTTAAAGTCTTAATTTTATGCTCTGACATCTACTGTTATCCCAAAAAAGTGCGGAGGATAACATCATTTGCTTGCATTCTCGATAACCGGTAGAATTCTGCCCCTTTTTTACAAGCTATGACGCATTTTTTAAACTTAAGCGACTTCTCTTCTTCTGAGGCAGAAAGCCTGTTACAAGAAGCTCTATCCCTTAAAAATAATAAAGATAATAACAACCCGTTAAAGGGGAAGTATTTGGCTTTAATATTTGAAAAAGCTTCTACACGAACAAGGGTCTCTTTTGAAGTGGGTATGACTCAATTGGGTGGAAAAGCGGGCTTCCTTTCAACCAGTGACTTGCAGTTAGGTAGAGGAGAACCTATAGAAGATACAGCTAGAGTAATCAGCTCTATGGCAGACGCTGTTGTTTTAAGGACAATTTCTCACGAAACGTTAAATCTTTTTGCTGACCACTCTTCTGTTCCCGTTATAAATGGTTTGACTAATTTATCTCATCCTTGTCAATTATTAGCAGACTTACTGACTTTTTATGAATGCAAGGGAGAAATAAGAGATGCCAAAGTGACTTGGGTAGGAGATTACAACAACGTTTGTTTTAGCTACGTAGAAGCATCCAAGCTGTTTCAGTTTAATCTAGAGATTGCTTGTCCAAAAACTTACTGGCCATCAACTGAAGTAATGCAAGAAACGAGTGCAACCTTTACTGAAGATTTAAAAGCTGCCGTCAAAGAGAGTGAT
>LUMK01000056.1_pt1 | contig 15784 bp, 15 predicted proteins | sample 729981 | NCBI WGS metagenome assembly LUMK01 (sample SAMN03860265, study PRJNA289734) | marine metagenome | biome: seawater column; feature: ocean; material: water; isolation source: Red Sea water column Station 22 - depth 200m | place: Saudi Arabia: Red Sea | collected 2011-10-15 | depth 200 m
CCCAAGAAGACCGAGTCGCTCAGCACATGTTGATGACGAGGAAGAAGAAGAAAGTTAAGTAAATTTTGTACGTTTTTTACTGTTCCAGAAAACTCCAACTGCAAAAAAGCCGATCATGATGGTCAGGGCTGTTTCCACCAAAATTTCGGATATAGAATCATCTATGCAGGGATAGTTTATCACATCACAGTGTTCATCGTTAATTTGTGCATGTTCCATGTCCTGTTCTAGCATGTATATTGACAGTAGTACAAAAGTAACAAATGCCAATGTCGTGAAAACAAGGCTTTTGTTTTTTGTGGTTGAATACGCATAGATGCTCAATATTGTAAGAAACGTGCCCAAAATTATTGCTGAGATGTGTATTAGATCATGTAATAGTAATTCAAAGCTAAAAACAGTGCCAAGGAAAAATGGGCTTAGAGCTGATATTGTGGTAATAATGCCAATAACGGTGATAAGATATACTCTGTTTTCTAGAATTGTTGGTCTATACAATCAACCAATTATTCAGTACTCCAATAAAAATAAAATGGTCTGACTACTGAACTGAATGATTGTCTGAGCATGAATATGACCTAGTTGTGGTGGGAGCCGGACCTGCGGGTTCATCAGCAGCATATGCTGCGGCAAAAAACGGGATAAAAGTAGCCCTGCTAGAAAAGGAAGAAAACGTTGCACAAACGGTAAGGACAAGCGGCGTAACGTGGATTGACTATGCAAAGGAGTTTGGCATACCGGAAGACTGCTACAACCCAATCAAGACATACAACTTTTGCTCCCCAAACAACAAGGCATCAATAAGTGACAAAAAGGCAAAGGCTGCAGTTCTCGATGTACGAAAGACCTACAGGTTTTTGGCAGAGCAGGCAAAAAATAACGGCGCGAAAATTTTCGTTAACACAAACGTAACTGAAGTGATCAAAGAAAACGAAAAGGTTGTAGGAGTAAAGGCAAGTTCTTCAAACGATAAAATGATTTTTCATGCCAAGATGGTGATTGATGCCAGCGGATTCCAGTCTGTTGTTTCAAAGTCGCTTGGTCTTGTCAAACAGTGGAAGAGGTTTGGTGTGGGCGCAGAATATGAGGCAGAAGTGGAACATGTCAATTCTGACACTTGGTGGTTGATGGTCGGCCAGATGTATTCCCCAGCTGGATACGCCTGGATATTTCCGCTTGGAAAAAACCTGGCACGAATTGGAGTTGGAATAGGAAAGCCAGAATCTGATATGGACCCAACAGAAAGGCTTGATGATATGATAGAAAAAGGAGTGGGACCAATAAAGGACTTGGGAAAGATAACAAAAAAAGAGTTTCACTATGGTCTGATACCAAACGAAGGTCTTTCACGTAAGACGGTTTATGACAATTTAATTTTAGTCGGTGATACTGCTGGTATGGCAAATCCGCTTGTATTGGAAGGAATAAGATACGCTATAAAATATGGTAGAGTCGCCGGAGACATAGCCAGTAAGGCCATCAAATCAGGAGATACTTCTGAAAAGGCGTTGGAACACTACGAGTCCACTTGGAAAAAGGAAGTTGATTCAAAAATAAAATCTGCCCACAAAATTCAAGCAAGATGGCTTGAGTTGTCTGATGATGATTGGGACAAAGAGATTGAGATCATTAGCAATCTGACAGCGGACGAATTCTTGGATTTTATCAGAGCTGACTTTACTGTGTCAAAAATCGTAAAGCTTGCAACGCATCATCCAATGTTAGCAGTTAGACAACTATTCAATATTATCAAGGGTGGTTAAATGGACAAAACAGCAAAAGTCTTTGATATCTGGGCAACAGCGGGAAGGTCTGAAGAGATGGAAAAAGGGCATGGAATGTCTGTAAGTAAATTTTTAGGCGGCGTTTCTTTTGACAAGCCTTTCTCGTTCCTAGATATTGGATGCGGCAACGGCTGGGTTGTTAGAAAAATTGCGCAGCTGCCCAAATGCAAAAAAGCAGTTGGAATAGACAAGAGTAAAAATATGATAAAAAGGGCCGTCTCAAAACAAGCCTCAAGCAAGGAAAAATACATGTGTACTGACCTTGAGACCTGGAATTATAGTGGGAAGTTTGATGTGATTTTTTCCATGGAATCGCTATATTATTCGGTACCGATGGAACCTGCACTTGCCAAAGTTTTCAAGATGCTCAAAGCTGGCGGTCTCTTTTATTGTGGCACTGACTTTTACAGCGATAATCACCTAACTAAAAGATGGACCAAAGTCATGAAGGTACCAATGGACCTACGTTCAAAAACTGAATGGAAAAAAATGTTCAGGGAAATTGGATTTGAAACTAGTACAAGACAAATCAAGGATCCAAAAAACAAAGCAAAGTGGAAGCGAGAATTTGGCACGCTGTTTGTAATTGGTCAGAAAATTAACTAGTTGCTAGAAAGTTTCGCCTTTCTTTTTCTTCTGACGCTCACAATGATGCCAACTATTACTGCGCCAATTATTGCCAAAATAATTCCAGCATGTGACGACCCTTCAGACTTGTGCTCAACTTCTAAAATGGGCACATCTGGGAGACTGGTTTGATTCTCAACTACAAGAAAGCTGGTACCATAGATGTCAGGTCTTAGTATCTGATCTGATGAGGCAAATATCTTCAGCGTATTTGCCCCAACATCAAGCTTTGAAGCTTCAACTTCTGTAATTATAATTTCAGACAGACCATCTGTTACGGGCTTAACCCCTGATGAGATAGTTTCCCCTTTAGAATTTGAGACAAAGTAGTGTATCTCAGAAGAATCTATTGTTTCAACCATAACTATGATTGGTTTTTTCAAGTTCACAACGTCTGGAATCTCAACACCAGTAATTTTTGGAAATTTGATCTGCTCAAACTTTTTCCATTTACCTGCTTCAAAAGGATATCCAGGTGAATCAAATGAGTTTATGGTAATAGTCCTTGATTCTGGGGAATAATTGTCAAGGTAAAACGGTCCGTTACTAATAACAGCATGTCCGTTTTGTTCAATCCATGCTATTGATGCATCATAACGTTGATCAAAGTATTGCCAATCATACTGCAGTCCCTGCAATGAGGGAGGAACATAGCCTGATTGTTTAAAATCGATAAGATACTGCTTGATTATTTCTGCATCGTTTGGTACTATCAGTGAAAGCCAGTTTACATTTTTGCTTACTGCGCCTGAACGTGAAAAAGACACTTTACCATCAATAACTGCCTGTTCCATGGAGGCTATCAGTTCCCACGGCATACTGCTCCAAGGTGTTGCCCATGAAGCTATTTCTGTCTCGTCAAAATGCCAATAATCAATGTAAACCTCGATTGTATCATCATCAATTGGCTTTATTCCGATTAACGTTTTTGCATTTTGTGCAGCCTGTGGCGAATAGACGGAATCGTATGTGTTATCAGATTCCTGTTGTTCAGAGCCCCATTCCAATAGAAAATATATCGAATACAAAATATCATTCATGTCCATACTTTGCTCATTGTGCCAATTGCCAAGAATCAAATCAAATGTGACTTTACTAGTGGCCTCCTGATTAGCTCCTACCTTTTTCCAACTTTGACTACCAATATCCCATGTAATTGCATCATTAGGAACTAAAATTTTTTCTTTATTGCCAAAATTTTCAACTTGCCATTCGGTTCTAACTGGAATGGTTTTTCCCGTGTACGGATGACTAAATGCAGCAGGATCATACAGGTTTAGCCAGATTTGATTACTGTATGTATCGCTAAATCCACCAATCGGATTCCATGATCCTTGGTAAATTTGTTTTACACCCACTACCAATGGTTCATTATCAGATATTACGTTAATTGGAGTAAACCTAGTTGTGATACCAGCACCGAGAGCGTTGATAACTCCATCTGCATCATTGCTCACAACAAATTGGTCTGTCTTACTGGCAAGAAATATTCTCACAGACTCACTTACTCCCTCAATTGTTGCTTTTTCTATTAGCGAGTTTCTTTCCTCAGCAGATCTAAAATCTCCGGCATAGATTTTCTTCGTAATGGAATCAATGTAATCATTTTCGTAATTCCAATAATTTGGGTCATTGTTTCCTGGCATATTAGAAAACCAGGGAGAATACATTTGTGCAAGCCCAACAGAATCATACTTTGAAAATCCAGAGCTGCCCCAACCCTCAGTATAAAGATGCCACTTTTGGTCTGCAGGGTTTGAACCATAAACAATGACAAAGGCCTTGTTAAGATCTCCAAAGTCCTTTTTCACTTTAAATCCAACGTTTTCAAGCTCTGAAGACAAAATCTCGCCAATAGATTTTCTGACAGGATCATCACTTCTTATGAAAAACGTAATTTCAATTTGCTTTCCATCATAATACCAATAATTTTCAATTTTTTCAGCACCTGCCTTGTCAAGTTCTTCCGTGATGATCTGGTTTGCTAAAGATGGATTATATTTAAAATGAAATGACTCAATCTCGTCAATAATGGTAAGATAATCAGCTGCAAATATTCCATAATTTGAAATCATAGTTCTGCCATAACCGCCAATTAATTCGTTAACAATTAGATTTCTGTCCACCAAATGATTTAATGCAAATCGTAACTCTGAAATAGAAAATGGATTAAAATCTTCAGAAACAGCGGGGTTTAGCAATATACTGTATGACCCACCTGTAGATTCAAAAACCTGAATATCATCTCTATCTTTTTCTGCCTCGAGTCTATCCGAAGAAATTCGGAAATAATACATATCCAAATTTCCGTTACGAACTTCTTCAAGTGCAGTATTTTCATCCAAGTATTGAATAAACTGGATCTGATCCACGAAAGTCCCTTTTTCTGCAAATGCAACAGGCAGTGCAATCGTTGCTAGTATGATAACTAGCCAAAATTTCATGACATGACTGACGTGTCGTCATAATTTAAGGTTCATTAGGCATTAGCAAAAAATCTATGTTGTGATTTTTAATGGAAGAGAGACTAAAAACAGCGATTTTTGCAATTAAGAATGGTACGCCGATTGAGGAAGCTTCACATGACATTGGCTGGAAAGACTTTGAGGGACTTGTAGCTGAGATACTTGAAACAAAACACTTTGAGGTTTTACGCAATTTCAGGATGAAGAAACCAACAATGGAAATTGATGTTGTAGGAGTGCATCTTGGTATGGCGGTGCTCATTGATTGCAAACATTGGAAGAGAATGAGCTATTCTGCCCTTGAAATAATTGTTAACAAGCAGATAGAACGTGTAAAACATTACGTTGCAAATACAAAAGTGGCAGTTGCCGCTCCAGTGATTGTTACACTATACCAAGAAGAAACAAGTTTTGTTAATAGGGTTCCAATTGTGCCTATCTTGCAGTTTTCATCGTTTATCGATGACTTTTACGGTAATTTGGAAGATATTAGAACCATAGAAAAATAGACAGCAAGAATATTCCGACACACCCAACCATGAATACCTTTGTCATTTTCAAAGAACTATCAAGTGCCACAGAAAGATGTTCAAAAATTCCTGACCCCATAACTCTAACTTGTGCCTTATTTTCTAAAATTTCAAATTGACCCGAAACAATATTTTCTTCTGCTTTCTTAGCAATTGACAAGCACCAGTTTTCTAATCTTTCAGATTCAGTAACAATTCCAAGTTGGTAGTAACCATTACTGTTCCTTACTCCCATTGTTGTAAAATGAGTATCGGAAGTAAACATTTCAACTAGATTACAACCATTGTTTTGTAGATGTGCTACAATTTTTTCACGTACACCGTTTTCCATATTGTTGGCATCAGCCCAACACAAAAAGTATTTTTTTTCGTCAAAAGCAAGGCATAGCATTCCTATTCCACCGCCGGCAAGATCATCGGCTTGAATATTCATAGATTTTGAATTTGCATAACCATATTTCAATGGAAAATTTGTTTTTGTGACAAGAATATCAAGTGCGTTCTTTGCAGCGGTGATCATGTCTTGTGAGTCCTCTTGTGATATCTTTCCCCCCATAGCATTATGAGAATCAACAACAAGTATGCTGTCAAAATTCCTGTTTTTTGCGACTTGTTCAATTTCTGTCTTGATGTAAAGTGGCACATCTTCCATGCCATGAGGAGACAAAGATAGTAACAAAATCGCTGCCTTATCAAGGCGTATTCCAACAACACGTGCCTTGTTCAGCTGGACGGTGACAGGTTCTGTACACGTAAGACCTTTTGTTGAAACAGAACTTTTTGATAGGTCATCCAAGTAGCTTTGTACATCTTGTTGTGATGGAAGATTAAGTGAGTGGTCAGATACACTATGCAGTACCATCGCAGATGAGTTCATAGTTTTGTAGATTTGATGTGGGATATCACTGCCACCAACAGGACTAAAAGGACCTGGATGAATATCAGGTAGAACCATTCTGAAATCATTTTCTTTATCACCTGTATAGAAACGAATTTGGGATGTAGTCACGTTTGATGATTTTGATGATTCAAGTATTATTGATTCCATATCACGTGGATCATTATGTGAAACTGACTGCAAGTATGCTTGTAACAGCTTGTGTGTGCTCTTTATTACAGGTAATCCAGTTCTGTTTGTAAGGTAAGACCAAACACCTGCAATTACCAAAAATATAATCCCAAATGCTAATGACTGTACATCATAAAGAACCGACCACATGTCGATGGGAATTAGAAGAAGGAACATTGCTAATGGTTGTACAAAACATAACACGCATGACTTTTTTAAGCTAATTCCAAGAGTTGTTGTCATAATCCCAATTCTAAAACTGGTGAATATGTACATACCAACAGCAACATAAAACACAGATAGTTCCTTGGAAAGTATGGTAGAACCAATAATACCACCCACTATAGTAATCAGCCATAATACATTTCCAAAAAGTGACATGTGCAATGATTTCGAATATTCTTTGTGTGCAGTAAAACGAGAATCAAAATATTGTATAACAAGCAATACGACAATAACAGCTGGAAGGGTGAATATTATTTCTCCACTTTCAAGGTAAATGAAAATTGTTAGAGCTGATATTATAGATGCTGTGACAACAGAAAATATCAGTGAAATATAAAATGATGCAGGGTTAATTAGTGTGAATTTGTAACGACCATGAATATTTTGAATATCGTCTGAATCAGACATGATACTTATGGAATTAAAAAGATTTCAAGTGCCCATGAAACTGTAATTAAACTAATAGGAATTGAAATTATAATTTTTGGATCGATCTTAAATCCTCTCGTCTCATCTTCGAAAAATCTTAACAGACCAGCACTAGATGCAGGCAATGGTGAATTTTTCTTTTTATCTGCCATATTTCATAAAAAAACGAAAGACGAGATAAAAACTTTTGTTATTTTTATTTGAGCTTGGAGATAACCCCAACTAGTGAATTAATAGATTCAATTAATTCCTGCTGTTTTTTTGGGTTTAATTCTTTTTCAAGCTGCTTTGATAGATCTTCTAGTTTCTTCTCAAGAATTTTTAATGGTTTTACAGGTTCTTGCTCAGCAGGTTTTGTTTGTGTTGGTTTTTCCTCAGGCTGTTTGCCACAATTTACGCACAAGGCAAAACCGTCTTTTATTACACGAACACCTTTACAGTAGGGACATGGTTCACTTACTAAAGTAGCACCGCTCAAAAGCATCTTAATTGCTTTTTCAGTTAGTTCTTTTGACACTATATGCGTATAATCATAGTTCATAAAAAATCATAGGATTGCAACATTATAGTTTTCATGTCTAAAAGGCTTAATAGTGTGTGAGAGGTTTTAACTTTTGAACTTATGGCGGTAATTTGTACTACTTGCGGACTTCCTGAAGATTTATGCGCCTGTGGTGATCTTGATAAAGATAGTAATCATATAATTATACGTCTTGAAACTAGACGTTTCAAGAAAAAAGGAACTATGATTGAGGGTCTTGATCCTAAGATTAACAATTTAGAAAGTGTTGCAAGAGATCTAAAAAACAAATATGCTTGTGGTGGTACTGCAAAAGAAGGTTATGTTTTCTTGCAAGGAGACCACAGAGATACTATCAAAGATACTTTAGTAAAGCTCGGATTTTCTGAAGACATGATAGAATTACATTAGAAAAAAAGTGAACTTACAAAACAAAATTTATCAGTGTATAGGTATACCGCACACTGCTTTAATATCAATAATTTTATTTTTAATGATTTTGTCATTTCCAATTGGTACATATCTAGTTTTCAATTCTGAAATTGGTGATGATATTACATATGAATACCCTATGAGTGATTTGAGTATTTTTCTTGCTGGAATAGGATTTCAAGTTCCAGTAGAATTTGAATTGGGTGACGGGTTTATTGTACTATGGTGTTTATTTTTAATTTTATTTGCCGTGGCAATATTTGGTCCAAAGAAAAGTTTTGCTAATGTATTACAATCCATAATATCTACCGGAAAATATCATCAACTACAAGATAACTATATTGTAACAGTCATCAAATGGTTTTCGATACTGGTTGTGGTATCGGGTGTAATAATATCAGCACAAGAATTTTTTGGAATTTCTGTTGATAGAGCTGAGGCACCAAATCAACTAATTCAGTTTTTTCAAGTATTACTTGCACCGTTAATTGAAGAAATTGGATTTAGGGTTATACTTATCGGTCTACCACTTTTTGCATTATATTCTTACAAATCATCGCTTCGACTCTTTGTAAAATCATTATGGAGACCCTCGCACAACCTTCGCATAACAGATTTAAAAAAACCGTTACTGATAATCATTATAGTAGGAATATTTTTTGGTGTTTCACATGTTATTACAGGTGAAGCATGGAGTGTAGGTAAATTTGCACAAGCAACAGTTAGTGGTTTGATAATAGGATGGGTTTATTTCAGATATGGCTTTGCCCCTGCAATTCTAATTCATTGGGCGACAAATTATTTCATTTATTCGTATGCGTATATTGTTGCAGATATTAACAAGATTACAGTTGAAACAGCATTTGCGCATTCTTTACTATACACGCTTGAATTGATGCTAATTGTCACAGGAATAATTTCAATTGTAATTTTGGCATTAAATTACGTATTTTCGAAAAAGCATACACTAAAGGTTTAGTATATTCCTAATTTTTTTACAAAAATCTGGTTTTTCATTTTGTTTTAACATGAATGTAAGATCAAATTCATCATCTATGTCAAGCATCATCCTACGAATGAGAGCAAGAGAAGTGTTTTTTGTCACAGATTTTGCAGCTTTTAGTTGATATGAATAACTACCCTTATCGTATTGTGTTTTCATAGATCTAGCATAATATCGTACTAGTGCATTTGTACCATTAAACTGACGAGATGGAACTAATATTACCGAGTTTTTAGACTTTAGAAATCCTAGTAAACTATCAACATCAGAAGATTCCATCATAGGTATGTCTTGTGGAAAAATAACTGAGCAATTGCATTCCAAATCAGAAAGGTATTGATCTGCTAAATGCACAGCTTGATTTACACCAAGATCGTCATCAAAAATTTGTATTGCACAAAATGGTTTACTCAGTTTTATAGCCGCATCATCTTTTGATACTATAACTATATCATCAATAGATTTGCACTTTGACAATGTTTTTAAAACTTCTTCCAACATCGCCTTACAAAGCAATTCTCTTTTTATCTGAGGAATATTTAACCTTGTTTTGGCTTTAGAAAAACTCTTTACAGGAATTATGGCATATGTCTTCAAGCTAATTATGAATTTGTTTTAGTAAGTAAGAACCAAGTGCGTCTTCAGTTTTTTTATTTGTCATCCTAATCTTAGTATCATAAACCTTCATGTTAAGAGATTCAATTTTTTTTGTTAGCATTCTATCCTTAGTATCAATTACAAAATGAGAGCAAACATCTGCATACATTTTTGCAACACCAAATGGTGATACTTCGATGCCAGCTGCTTCCATGTATTTGCCAGCAGGACCATTGACAGGTGCGTTACCTATAATTGGGCTCACAGCCACAACTTTATTTTTATTTTTAGCTAATTCTTTTCTAATTCCCTTAAGTGCCAACATCGGACCTATGCTAGTTAGAGGATTGCCAGGAGCAATAATCACAAGTTGTGCATCATGGATTGCATTAATAGCCTCTGGATTTGGACGGCATTTATCAGCGCCAATATACTGAATGCCTTCTATTGGATCTCGTCCTCTATATTTTACCCAGAATTCCTGAAGGTGCATTTCTCCTTTATCGGTAGTTATTCTAGTCTCAACTGAGCTGTCAGTCACTGGAATAATTTTAGTTTCAATTGCAAATTTTTTACACATCCATTTTGTTATACTAGTTAAGCTTGAACCATTTTTTAGCATATTAGTTCTGATCAGGTGTGTAGCGGTATCTCTGTCACCAATTCTAAACCATGTCTCTTCGCCAAAAATTTCCATCTGACGTAAAAAACCAAATGTATCCTTCTTAATACCCCAACCTCTTTCTGCATCTAACAGCTCTGCTAATCCATAAGTAACTGTGTCAATATCAGGACATACATACATACCATAAAGCCAATAATTATCACCCACATTACAGACTACATTAACATCAGTTCTTTGGGAAGCTAATCCACGCACAATTTTCACAGATCCGGTGCCACCAGCAAGTATAGTTATCAATTTTTCTCCAAGAACGATTTAGTAAAATAATCATTACCAATATTACTTGTTCGTTTATTTTTGCGAATATGCTAGGATAAGTTTATTATTTATCAAACAAAGTCAATTTTTATGAAATTATTGATTATTACATTATTTGTTGGTGCTGTGATTGCACTTGGTAGTATTGCACCTTCGTTTGGGTCAGCTCAACTTGAAACTACGTTAGAGGATAGTACAGAAAATGCACTCACTAAGATGACGTATCAACGCACTATTTGGGTCGATTATTCAGATGGCGGAAGTCTTGCAGATACACTAGCTGGTAAAAATGTTACAATGGTTTTTTCTGTTGATTCATCAGCTGTGGGAATGCAGGATCTTATTAAGAAGCTTAACGCAAATATTGTTTCAAACAACAGCATTGCAAAAATTACCGACCTGTCACTGGACTATGTAGCAGTAATGACAGGAAGAGATAACAAAATGTCGGTAGACTATAAGATTGTTCTACACCCTGAAATTAAAAATTTTGTGATGAGAGAATATACAGGTACTAACTCAGCACTCATAGACATAGACTGGAGAGGTTTTGGTGCTTCTGGTCCTATTGAAATCTATGCACCAAATTATGGTATGACGGAAATTAATTTGCCAATATCACTGTTTGATAGACACACGCCAAATATTTCTATGCAGTTAAAAACTAGTGAAGCTGGTGAACTTCTTACCAGGGAATTAATGAATGCTGATGGGATTAGGGACCAGCCAATTGGAAACTGGCACTTTTTGTTTGATCCAACTGGGATTGGTGTTGATGCTGCTCAACATGGATTTCAAACAGGTGCTGTGATTTCTAAATATACAATGGGAGAAAGCAGTCTTAGGGAAGGAATTCAAACAGAGAAAACAACTGAGGCTATGTTTACAATAGATAAAGCATACACGCTAGAAACTTTTGAGGCGTCAGATAACGCAAGTATTGACATAATTGGTTTTGCAAACAGAGACGTTTTAGGTAACTCTGAAGTTTTTGGTGTGACACCAACCGCACCTGAAGGTTATGCAACAACATCTTCTGAAGAATTTCCAGCAATGGTTCTATACGGTATGGCTGGGGCAGCAGCTATGGGTGGTGTAGCAATCATGATGATGAGCCAAAGAAAACTGAAAAAAGAAGGCAAGAATTTACAACAGACTGGTATTGATCCTACTCAGCTTACAGGTATTCAAACAAGTGCATCTTCCGGTGGATACCAAACAGTTAGAGGTGAAGCACAAGTAAAGGGTCTAGAAGATTACAATCAACACAAAAGCTATTACGATGATGATAAACCACAGGTTGAAGAAAAGTCCGAGACTGAATCAACAAGCACAAAAGGTTCCATGCCAAAGGGCTGGAAGCCAGAAAAATAAGTGAGTGCTAGCCGTAACCCTCCTTCTGTTTTAAACGATATTACGCTTTGCAGTCTACCTGAACCTGTTACAGGAATCTACGGTTCTGTTTGACCTTGCTTCATGTGGGACAGATTTTCATTCCGTCACTGGAAACCTCAGGGAGTACCATCATCGTACTCCAGATGGGATTTTTTTCTGTTCTGTTGCCAGCCATCTCTGACTATCTATCTCCAGATCACATTTCCTGTATGAAGGGAGGAGTTTCCTCTGCCGTGGCAGCGTCTCGTCCACTAGCTCACACCTAAGGTGAATAGAAAACTAGATAATTTCAGTATTTCCTAAGATTTTGATTCAAAATAATCTTCGTCGTATCTTCCAAGCTTCTTCGTGGCTGTAACAAGGAATTTCAAGGCTAAAATCTCCATATATATGCGGTAAAGGTGTTTGTTCTCTTTCATTATATGGACTAGTATGTTCCAAAATGACCTTGTATGAAACTCTGAGAATAGATGGTTTCGCACTATGAGTACTGTCTTTTTTGATTTGCGTGCTAATTCCAATGCTTTCGGACTAAATGCTGTGTCTGCCTGGTTACCTGCACCTAAAATCAGGACACCTGTTTTATTTTTGTTAAAGTTTTTCAAAAGTTCCGACGAAACCAACATGTTTTCTGTTTTAGGATATACTTTTTCAAATTGCATCTTTTTGATGTCAAGATCAAACATGATTTCGTTAATCTTGTTAACAATTTGAACCTCTGTATCAGGAGATTGTGTTATGCCACGAACAATTCTAATTTTACTGTTGTATTCTTTTGCCATAGAGCCCGCAATCTCAAGTCCAAGGTTTGAGTGGCGCCCTTTATCATATGAAATAATAATATTGGAAATGTCTTTTTCAAAGTCTCTTCGTGGTATCACACCAATAATATCACATGTAGATAATGACAATAGTCTACGGTTGTCACGCAAAAAGGAAAAATTAACTATGATTGTGTCAATTTCTTGTTCCTCAGCTGTAGCTAAAATTGCTTCCGTTGGATCATGTGAAAGTCTAACAAGATATCTGTGTCGTATTGAATGAGAAATTGATTTTTTAAATTCATCAAACACACCGATGCCAGTTTCTCCTGATTTATTTGCAAAAGCTAGTGGAGTTTGTTTCGGAGAAAACCAATTCCTATCCACACAATGGCAATGATCCAACTAAGCGGGTGAGAGAACAACAAGTAAACCGCGAGAATAGAAACAAGTGCAAAACCTACAACTGGAACTAGGGGGAAAAATGGAGTCTTAAATCCATAAACCAATTTTTTTTCTTTGGCAAGTCTTCGTATAGTAATGCAGGCTGCATTAACTTGCGCAAATAAGAACAAAAACATCACACTTGCAGCAAGTGCAATCATTGTTAGGTCAAAAGACAGAGCTAAAATTGTCATTACAATGCTAGAAAATATAGTGGAAACAAATGGCGTACGATATTTTTTGTGCAGACGATTAAACACAGGTGGTAGGTCATGATTTCTTCCCATGGCGAAGGAGACACGGCTTGCTGCAAACGTTGTTGCGTTTAGTGCAGCAAGTGTTGATACAAATCCACCTGCCAACACAATCAGAGCCCCAAATGGAAGATAATATTCAGCAGCCTCAATAATTCCAAGCTCACCAAATCCTCCAATAAACTCCCATGCAGGAAGCCCTACCTGTGAAGGATCCAAGCCGCCGATAAAGACAAAAGCAAAAACAACGTAAACGGAAATTACTATTCCCAAAGATATGAGAATTGCCTTGGGAATATTCTTCTTTGGTCTTTTAATCTCATCTCCAGCCTGTGCAATAATTTCATAACCCTCAAAGGCAATGAATGTCAGACCCATTGCAAGCACCAGACCCATAGTACCGTTAGGCAAAAAGTCTCGAAAGTTTGCAGGCCAGTTAGGATTTACGAATGACATTGCCACAAGCGCAGCTATTATCAAGACTCCGATGATTAGCAACTGGGTAAAAGTGATTGCACTGCCAACTTTTCCCGTGTGCGAAGAGCCTCTTACATTGATAAATGTGAATATTGCAATTGCAATTACTGCAAACAGCTTTTCAAGTGGAAAACCAAACGCATCGTCAATTATTTCTGCAGATTTTAGTAGATGCCCAAGAAATGTTCCAAATGCAACAGCGTACAGACTTCCTGCGATGGTATGCGCAAACCAAGCCATCCAACCGCTTAGATACGAGTTTGGTCGTGGAAGCCCCTCTCTTACCCATTTGTATCCACCACCTGTTGCTGGCAGTGCAGAACCAAGTTCAGCATAAGTTAATGCAGTAAAGAGTGTAATGACTCCGTTAAGCAGAAATGCAATTATCAATGCTGGACCTGCCGCATCTATACCTGGTCCAACCAGTACGAATATAGCTCCACCAATCATTGAGGCAACTCCAATCATTACTGCCTGTGAAAGGGAAAGGCTTCGAACAAGTCCGGATGACTTGGCTTCAGTGCTCATATCGTCCCGCTGGATTATACTTGAATAAATCTGTAGCACTTGTAGATTACGAGCTTGATCTGAAGGAAATTTTACTGCCTATACGTCATGAGTAAATCGATGCTCACACAAAGAGCCTGTATTCCTGGCAAATTTCAGCTATGTCAGATTCAGATTCTGCCTTGGAATAATCCTCTAAGATATTTTTATTAAGCGCAAGAAACGTGTGGCCCCATTTGAATTTGTCAAGTAGTGTAGTTGCCATGTCAGAGTCCCCCAAGATATGTGCAGCGGCAGCCAATGCCTCTACGGTTGTCAGTTTGTTTAGTTTCGAATAGTTAACTGGATTTCCCGCCAACAATGGCGGAAGTTTTCTCGGGATGCCAGAAAATGTTTTCTTAAAGGCAGCAGTAGCAAGGTTCCATGAACAATCTATTCCCGTAACAGAACTGGCAAGCTTTTTGTCTGATTTTAACAGTGTTTTTTTTGAGAACGGATCTAAAACAAGTGTACGAGAAGTTGTCCGCTTGACAGATTTTGCCAACCCAAATTTTACCAATTTTGCAGCACTACACTTCCTAGGATCGTCCTGCTTCATCATTACAACTTGGATGTCCATCAATCAAAATTTGCTGAGTTTGGTTAATACCTTTACTGCAATCAACTTGGGTTTGAAAAATATAGATGGGAACGGCAGGATTCGAACCTGCGACCTCAGGCACCCAAAGCCCGAATCATACCAAGCTAGACTACGTTCCCTGTGTCGACAGAATTATGATTCCCAATTTTAAGCATGAGGTATGTAGGATATTAATAACATCTAAAATTAGTTAGCGTATTGCAGCTTGAAGATTATCTAAAAGCAGGTAGTATTGCTGGTGAAGTAAGAGAAAATGTTAGAAAAACAGATTGGATTGGTTCTACACTTGCAGAGATTTGTGATCATGTAGAATCTGAAATTATCAAAAGGGGTGCAAAGTGTGCATTTCCTGTAAATACAAGCTTGAATGAAATAGCAGCACATTATACCGCGGAACCCAATGACCCAAAAACTGTTTCAGACACTGATTTGGTAAAAATAGATCTTGGGGCACAGATTAATGGGTACATTGCGGATACTGCAGTTACTGTAAACTATGATCCGCAATATGACCAGATGGTACAAACGGCGGAAGACGCATTACAAAATGCAATGTCTATGATCAAAACAGGAGTAAAGTCAAAGGATGTTGGAAGGGCAATTCAAAAAACCATTCAAGATATGGGGTTTAAACCTATTGCCAATCTAAGCGGACATTCACTTGACCAGTATACAATACATG
>LUMK01000515.1_pt1 | contig 15721 bp, 15 predicted proteins | sample 729981 | NCBI WGS metagenome assembly LUMK01 (sample SAMN03860265, study PRJNA289734) | marine metagenome | biome: seawater column; feature: ocean; material: water; isolation source: Red Sea water column Station 22 - depth 200m | place: Saudi Arabia: Red Sea | collected 2011-10-15 | depth 200 m
CATCGGAGTTCGGCAGCGTGCCGATCTGCCCCGAGAGGTAGAGCATATTCCCCACACGAACCGCTTCTGAAAAGGGGTAGTTGAGAGCAGCGAATTCTTCAGTCTGGAGGTACTCCACAGGGGGTCTGCCTGCACGGATGTTCACATCGCAGGAGGCGAGGACCATTGCCGCCATCGCCATCGAGATGATTTTGATTCTCATTTCAGTCTCCTTATCTGACCTTCCCGTCCCCTCTGTCCGAATTTAGATGAGGCTCGTTGCTCCCGCAACCGACACCTATGACCTCTTGACATTGTGTCCGCTCGTGCCGTTAATTCGAGCATCGTGAAAAAGCTAGTTCCTATCTCCAAACTGAAGGCGGACGCCGATATTCAAGGTTTCTACCTCTGCAAGGAGAAGCACCTTCGGCGGACGCGGGCCGGCGAACTGTTTATCGATCTTGTCCTGACGGACGGCACCGGCGAGATCGGCGCCAAGGTTTGGGACAATGTTGATGAACTGACGGCAAAATTCCATCAGGGCGATGCTGTGGCAGTTCGTGGCGCCCTGATCCAGAAAATGGAAGACCCGTTGCTGAAGAAATTGGTCTCCGGACTCTATCGCACACACAAGAAGAGGCTTATGACCATGCCTGCGTCGCTGTCCATGCACTACACCTACCGGTCGGGATATCTCGAGCACGTCCTCTCCATGACTCGTATCGGACTGACACTGTCGAACCACTACGGCGCCAATGGCGACCTGCTTGTGGCGGGCATTCTCCTCCACGGGATCGGGAAAGTCCGCGAACTGACTGACGCACTTCTCCCGGAATTTTCGGACGAAGGAAATTTCATCGGTCATTCAGTCTTGAGTAGAGATATGGTTAGGGAAGAGGCGGGCAAGATCAAAGCTTTTCCGGCCGAACTGCTTCTCGAACTTGAGCATCTCATCATGAGCCACGAGGGGGGATTCAGTCCGCGGTACGGAAGCCGGGCCCGAACAAAAGAGGCACTGCTCCTCCAAGCGTTGGACAATCTCGATACGAAAGTGAGCGTTATGAACAGAATCTTGGCTGAAGACAGTGAAGAGGGTGACTGGACCAGCCGGAGGAACTACTTCGGAACAGAACTTTACAAGGGCAGCGGACAGAAGTCTGACTAATCTCAGCCGGGGGGCCATGTTCGTGGCCCTTGCCGTCGGCTCAGGTTTTGCGCTTCTGATGGTTCCCAACGTGGAATTGGTCACCGCTGTCGTCTTTACCGCCGGCGTCCATCTTGGCTCCCGCTGGGGATTTGTGGTGGGCGCGGTGGCGGAGTTCGTTTTCAGCGCCGCCAACCCTCTCGGGTCGGGACTGGTCTTTCTCCCCATGCTTGTTGCGCAGGTTGTGGGGATGGCTGTTGTTGGCACTGTGGGAGGCGTCTTCGGAAGGTTTGGAAGATCGGACGAATGGACCTTCAAACGGAGAGCAGTGCTGGCCGTTGTCGGGGCGCTTCTCACCTTCCAGTTCGATGCGTTGACGACCCTCAGTTATCCCGTTTCGGCGGGGTATCCCTTAGCCCAGACTTCGGCGATTTTTCTTACAGGGATCGGCTTCACCTTTCTCCACCAGTTGGCCAACGCCGCAATTTTTGCCACAGCCCTGCCGGAGGTGTTCAGACGCCTTCGACAGAGGAGGGAAGTGTGAGGGTAATGGCTGTCCCGTTGGCCGTCTTCGGAGTCTCGCCGGGAGAAATCCCCTTCGACTGGAGCGGCCAGTGGGGGGCGATCCACAGTTACGGTTTTTCCGGCTGGGGGATGGATTCCTATCAGTCGCCGCTCCATTTTAACGGCAACATCGCACAATGGCCGAGGCGCTACCGATTTCCTTCCTCTGCTCAAAAGGACGACGGCGGTGAAGATGAACCGTTCCGCACTTCATTTGCTTACCGGCAGGGAGACTACGGTCTGGACGAACTGAGTCTCGATCTTCAGTCCCGGCCCGGACCGAAACGGGCAACGCGCTTCCGTGCCATGAAGCGGAACTTTGAAGATTATCACGGTCTGCTCGATCCGGTGAACAAGCCCGGCGGAACCGTTCAGCAGAACTACAGGTTCGATTCTGAATCTCAGAACACGAAAGGGGAGAAGTGGCAGGTTGGGTCGGCGCTGTTTCTGACCACCGGAGGCGTACCCCGCTGGAATGGCCAATGGGAGCGAGGCGCCGAGAGGAGAGATAAGATTCTCGCCGCCGGGGCCGCCTACAGCGGCAAAGCCGGATCGGTCAAGCTTCGCTTGGAAGGTTCGTCCTTTCTCCAGCAGTATCGGAACCGTCGGATGGTAGAAGGGCTCACCACATGGTCCGCCGATCTGTTCAGTCACCGGCTCCACGCCATCGGCGAACTGCCAGTCCAAAAAAGGTTCTCACTCTTTTTCTCCGCTACGGGGCGCACCGCCGCCGTCAGTTCAGACACGGTGGGTAATCAGCAGCAATCCTACGCTGGCGTGGCAGCGGGCCTCCGCATCCATTCGTCAGCATTGGAAAACAGGGCCGCCATCGGAGCCGCCCGAGTTTCCTCCGGTGAGACAGCGGTGACCGTGCGGGGGCACTTCCGGCTGAAAGGGGAGGGGAGAGCGCTGTTCCTCAGTTTCAAGCGAGATCTCCAACCGCTCCCGTTTCAGTTCACGGGACGCCCTTTCATGTACGTTCCCGATTCATTCGCCCCAACCATGGTTCCAAGAGTACGACCCGATTCGACCGCGGCGGTACCGACGCGGACGGTCATCAGAGCAGGCGTGTCGGCAGGCGGCAGACGGGCCTCCGGTGAGGCGACTCTGTTTGTCTCTCAGTCATCACCCCACCATTATTTCGAAGATGTTAGACAGATTGATTATCTCGGCACCTTGAGTCTAAGGTCCGAGCGGACGTCCCGGGCGACTGGGATTGTCTGGAAAGGGAGCGTCAACTATTTCCGTGACTGGACTGTCTCGGCGCAAGGGATATCGATCCCCGACGGCGATCCGGGATGGGGACAGTTCTTCAGGCACGATGCGAAGATTGAGTTGGGATTCCGTGAAAAACTGTTCAAAGGGCGAGTGGACGCAAGAGTGAATCTCTTCGCCAATCAGTGGAGCGGAAGGACCGCTTTCGATTGGGATCCGATTCTCAATATGGGGTTCTGGCGGACCGAGCCGGAGGAAGCGCAACAGTCCGTCGGTATACTCAGCGCCGAGCTAAAGGCGGTGATACAGACGATAGAGCTGTCCTACGTCATGACCAATCTGCAGTATGTGATGGAGAAGTCATCCGGTGGAACAACGCCGCACACTTTTTCGCCGTCAACGTTCTTTCCGCCGGCGGGACGCCTCGCCTATTTTTCGATCCGCTGGCGTCTGGCCAACTAACGGGAGAGGCCCACAGTCACAAAGATAGTCCGGCCCGGTTCAGGATAGTCGTACACCGACTGCAGCTCGCGGTCGTCCAGCACATTCCGTGCCCCGCCCTCAATGGCGACCGCAAAACCTCTCAGCGGAAGATCAACACTAACGGAAGCGTCCAGCCGCTGGAAAGGGTCAAGGAATGCGCCGTCTCCGTAACTGTAGCGGCGGCGGTTGAGGTTCCTGTAACTGAGGTGTCCCCGAACCTTGCCGAGCTTGAGCTGAATGTCGGTCCATTGAGACGAGGGTGGAACGTAGAGAAGCTGTTTCCCCCGGTTCGCCCCTTCCGTCAGGACTTGACTCTCCGTCGTCTCAACTCCCACCGTAATCTTGAATGGCAGACTTGCCGGAGTTAGTGAAGCCGTCAGTCCGAGAACTGTAGACTCTGATTTCAGCACATTCTGCGGCGAATAGACCCACGACTCATCCGGAACCCACTGGATCAGATTGTCGACAGCATAGTGAGCGGCGGTCACAGCCCCTTGAACAACGTCACCCATTACCGGCTTCAGATTGACACTCAGATTTGTTGAAACGCCCTCTTCAGGCTCGAGGTCAGGATTCCCTTTGGTGTATCCGGAGGGGTCTTCCCAGAACAGGTCGTTGAATGTCGGCGCGCGATAACTTGTCCCGCTGCTGATCGTCGCCGACTGGACCGGCCCCGCCGCCGGCGACCAGAGGAGCGCCATGTTTGCGGTGAGGACGGTTGAACGGGAATGATCATCCCAATCCACTCGGGCGCTCGGAGAAAGGGTGACACTCTTTCCAAAACTCAATTGGGACAGCAATCCGGCCGCGCCTTTGGTCACGGCCTGATCACCGGCATTATCGCTCTTAACATCAGTCCGTGCCAGCTCCAAGCTCAGAGTGTTGGTGAACCTGCTGGCGCTTTCGAATCGATGGAGGAAGCGTGTCTGCCAGTTCCTCACCTGATGCCTCGACTCCATCGCCCAATCAGGATTGGCGAACAGTTCGTCTGAACTGACAGCGCCGGCCATCAGTTCGGTATGCCCGAACCGGGAGATTGTCCTCCCGGTCAGGATGGCGAGAAACTCATCGTTCTCCTTGTGCGCTTTGGGCGATGGATACGTGAGCGAGCCGGGGATGCCCCGTTCGGTCTGTGTCGCTATGAGGTGGGAACTGAAGTTCCATCCCCCAACATCGGGAGCCCTCAGTTTCGCCCCCACGGCATTCTGGTCGAACTTGTTGTTCTGTCGGTAATTGCCTTCAGATTCAAATTGATTGCCGTAAAAAGAGAGATGTGACTTGCCAAGCCGGAGTGATGTCTCGCCGCTGACACCTCGATCGCCGAGGGAGCCTGACCGAACTTTCAGAAAATTTCCGGGCCTCGCCGGGAGGAGGTTCACTGTTCCGCCCACTGCGTGGGAGCCGTAAAGGGATGACCCTTGGCCGGGGTACAGTTCGCCCTGAGCGAAGAACTCGACGGGGAGGGAGCTGAGGTCAAACACGCCGTTCTGGGGTGAATTGAGGTCGAAACCGTCCAGAAGAATGAGTATATGTTCGGAATAGCCTGTAGGCGATGAGACAGTTTTCAGTCCCGCCGGACCGCCGTAATCCCGGAGCTGAATTCCGAAGCGGTCAACTTTTTCGCCTATTCCAACCCCAGAGGAAGGCGCCGAGCCGAAATCGATAGCCCGATGACTCACAGGAAGTTGCAGGCTCTCCTTGCCGTAGAGGTTTCCGTAAATCACCACCGGAGCGAATCGATACGTCCTCCGCTCCAATTTGATCTCAATTGCCTTTCCCTCCACCGTCCGTAAGTCCAGAGTATCAGGCGCAAATGCGGAGTGTGCGATGATCACTCTTGAGCCGGAGACTCCTTCGGTGGCGAGAAGGAAACGTCCGTCTCGGTCCGAAGTGGTGCCACCACTTTCGTTCTCCAGATAGATGTTTGCATACGGAACGCCCGTCCCGCCTTCGTCGGTCACGCGGCCTGAAATGAAGTCGCCGGCTCCCTGCCCCCAGAGGGCCGACAGAAGCGGGACAATTCCTATGAATAGAGTGAGATTAAAGCGAGGTGTCATAGTTCTCTCCTTTCCCTCGAAAGTGATCTCTGTCATTGACAGAATCGAGAAACTGAATACGGCAGATATCCTGACTTGCGCTTCACCGTAACGCTCCGCCTTCCCATCCGCCTTGGGCGAACAGTGGCTCTCCTGAGGAGTGGAGCGGACTCGGCGCTCACAGTAGCGGGGCTGCACCCGAATCTCACGGGTTTCCCTGCCGCAATCAAACTGTCAAACCGGTGTGAAACTACAGTTTCTCTCGTCGGGAAGCAAAGGCTTTTACCTTGATTCGCTCTAAGGGTCAAGATAAATTCCAAGAATTAGCCAGAAGCAGTAACGAACCTTAGCGCAATGGATAGAGTGAAAAGACATATGAACGGGATCCTCAATCGGCAGGTGCTGGTTCTGAACCAGAACTATCACCCTCTGCTGGTCTGTTCGGCCCGGCGGGCAATCTCGTTGGCTTACCTCGGAAAGGTCGAAGTGATTGAGAAATACAGAGAGATGGTCCATTCGCCCTCGGTCGCCATGCCGCTCCCCAGCGTGGTGAAGCTGGACAGGTTCGTCCGAGTCAAAGAGAGCAACATTGTCTTATCGAGAAAGAATATCTTGAAGCGGGATCGACATCAGTGTCAATACTGCGGAAGACGGAGCGTCCCCATGACTCTTGACCACGTCGTCCCGAAGGAGCGAGGAGGTCCCGACAGTTGGGAGAACCTGGTCTGCTGCTGTCACACTTGCAACCGCGCTAAGGGGAACCGCTCACCTGATGAAGCCGGCACCAAGCTGATGCGCCGGCCGAAGAAGCCGACTAGGATTCACTATATTCGGCAGTTCATTAAGCGGGAGCAGTCGGCCTGGCGGCCGTACCTCTACATGGAACCGATGAAATCTGGGGCCATCGCTTGAAAAACAGACGCGTCCTCAGCGGGATACAGCCCTCGGGAAATCTCCACATCGGAAACTATTTCGGCATGATGAAGCCGATGATCGACCTTCAAGCCGAGAATGAACTGTTCTGTTTCCTGCCCAACTATCACGCCCTCACGTCACAGACAGACGGGGAGGCGCTTGCACGGAATACCGTTGAAGCGGCAGCAGATTTTCTCTCGCTCGGGATGGATCCCGAGAAGTCGGTATTCTGGGTCCAATCCGATGTTCCCGAAGTGACGGAGCTGACTTGGGTGTTGAACAATGTCACCAGCGTCGGCATGCTTGAGCGGGCGACCTCGTACAAAGACAAGGTGAGCCGGGGGATGACCGCCCATCACGGTCTCTTCAGCTATCCCGTTCTTATGACCGCCGATATCCTTCTCTTCGGAACGGACGTTGTCCCTGTGGGGAAGGACCAGAAACAGCACCTTGAAATGGCCCGGGACATCGCCATCAAGTTCAACTCTCTTTACGGTGAGACGTTCGTCGTCCCCGAGCCGCTCATTGCGGAGACGACTAGCCTGATCCCCGGCATCGACGGCCAGAAAATGTCCAAATCCTACAACAACACTCTCGAGATATTCGGCGGCAAAGATTCTCTGGCCAAGAAGGTGATGAGCATCGTAACCGACAACACGCCGCCCGACGAACCGAAGGAGACCGAGCACAACGCTCTCTTCTTGATCTATTCCCTGTTCCTCAATGAAGCAGAGCGATCAGCGCTGGAGGCGCGGTTCCAATCGCCGGGACTGAAATACTCTGAAGTGAAGAAAGAACTCGTGGACGTTATCTGGGAGTTTTTCGCGCCCTACCGGGAGAGACGCGCCGGTTTGTATGGAGACACTGAAACTGTGATACAGATTTTGAAGGACGGCGCGGAGAAGGCGCGGGCTGCCGCCGAACCGTACCTCAGGGCGGTGCGGAAGAAAACAGGCCTTAAGTATGGAGATCAGTGAGCTACCAGATTGAGCTCGAAAATTTCGCCGGTCCTCTCGACCTTTTGCTCTTTTTCATCAGGCGGGATGAAATTGATATTATGGACATACCTATCTCCACCGTCACCGAGGAATATCTCACTTACCTCGAAGCGCTCCAGACGCTCAATGTCAGTGTGGCGGGGGGTTTCATGGCTCCTCGAGTATCAGCGTTATAAAGAAGCCGCCGGCGATCTGTCGGAGCTGAACGATCTTGAGAGCAGGAGATTCCACCCTTCGGTCGTCCACAGCGTGACGGATTCTGAAGAAGACCCCGGTTTCTACCTTGAAGATGTTACGCTCTTTGAGCTTGTTACGGTGTTTAAGAAAGTGCTGCAGCAGATTCCGCCGGCCGTTCACTACGACGTAGAGCGGGAGGAGATTCAGGTCAAGGAAAAGGTGGCCATGATTCTCAGCAGGTTTGTGGAGAAAAGTCAGATCATGTTTTCTGAGCTGTTCCCAAAGTTCTCATCTCGTCAGGAGGTAATTGTCACCTTCATCGCAATTCTGGAGCTCATCAGGGATTGTCAGGTGAGAGTTCGCCAGAAGCAACTGTTTGAAGATATACTTCTCGAAAGGATCGAAGCGTAGCGGTGGCGAAGAAGGTGACGACTGAAGAGCTTCAGATTATTGAAGCTCTGCTCCTTGCCTCTGGAGATGTGCTCACCCAATCTAAGCTGAACGTCTGTTTCGATGGCGATTCGGCCCCTCCGCTGGTTGATGGTGTCCAACAGCTTCAAAAGGAATACAAGAAGACGGGAAGGGCATTTTCCATAGAGAAGGCGGCGGGAGGTTATCGCCTTTCGACCCTTCCTCAGTTTGCGCCGTGGATCCGCCGCATGCTGACTCGTGCAGGTAAGACTCCTCTCTCTCAGGCCGCGTTGGAATCGCTGGCGGTGATCGCCTACAAAGGGCCCGCAACACGGGCCGAAATCGAGAGCATCAGAGGCGTGGGGGACAGTGAGGAATCCTTTCAGGATGCTCTCAGCGAAAGATTCGGTTGCCCTCGACGGAGAATCGATTGCCGTCCCTGCGGAAAGAACTGTGGTGATTCTTCACAAGCCGGCGGGCGTCGTCACCACCGTGCGGGACACCCACGGCCGGAAGACGGTCATGAATCTGATACCGTCAACTGACCGGCGGCTTTTCCCTGTTGGGAGGCTCGACAAAGAGACCACGGGAATTCTCTTGCTCACTGATGACGGCGATCTTGCCTACCGGCTGACCCACCCCAAGTTCAGGGTCGACAAAATCTATGAAGCGACGGTCGATCGCAAGCTCACCACCGCGGAGAAATCGTCGATCGCTTCAGGCATCGACATTGGAGAAGGAGAGATCGGTCGCGCCGAAGTGGTGGGGCAGGAATTTGTCGCCGGCGATGTGAAAATCACCCTGAAGCTCCGCCACGGGAAAAAGCGGGAAGTGCGGCGGATTCTTAAGACAGTGGGAGTTCAGTTGAAACATCTTCACAGGAGCGCATTTGCCGGTATTACCCTCGGTGATCTGAAAGCAGGGGAATCGCGCTTCCTCACCACTGAAGAGACCTATCCTCTGGTGAGAAGCCAAAATAATGCACCATCGGCTGCTGCTGGTTAAATCTTTGTTCGCACTTATGGAGATGGTTAAATTGCTTGGCTCTTTGAAAGACAGTTTATTCAATAATGGACTGCAACGAACAGGAGAATGTCATTGATCGTTGCGATTGACGGTCCCGCCGGCTCAGGCAAGAGTACCACTTCACGGCGTGTCGCTGATCGCCTCAGTTTCCTGTACCTCGATACGGGCGCTATGTATCGCGCGGCTACCCTCGCAGTCCTTTCAAAATCATGTGAACGGACGCTGTCAGCGCTGTCAGTGCTTCGGCGCCTGTCAGGAAGCGAATGGTGGACTTGCAGCGGCAAATCGCTGGAAACAGGGATGCCGTGGTTGAAGGGAGGGACATCGGCACAGTAGTTTTTCCTGACGCCGATTTCAAGTTCTTTATGGTCGCGGATGTGGCAGAGCGGGCGAAGCGCCGGAAAAAAGATCTTGCCGAACTGGGTATTGAACAGACTGTGGAAGAGATCGTCGAAGACTTGAAGCGACGGGACAGGTTGGACTCCTCGAGAGCCATCTCGCCGCTGGAGAAGGCCGACGAAGCTGTTGAGGTTGATACAACAGCAATGACAATGGATGAACAGGTAGATCTGATTGTCTCGCTCGTGCGAGAACGGTCGGAGAGAAAGGAGATACAGACAGACAGTGACTGAAGAAGTGTTTACAGACGAACAAGTTGTTGTAGAAGAAGAGAACGGAACAGACGTGGAAGAGCCCACTTCTGAGGAAGGAACGGCTGATGCCGAAACTCAGAACGGTGAAGCTGCGGCCGAACCAGTTTCTCTGGAACTGCATGAGGCAACAAAAGATTATCTGGATCCCAGTTTGATGAACGGCATCCGAATCGTGGAGTCGTCCGAACTGTTTGATGTAAGAGATAATTATGGATATCGGCTTTAAGTCGGAGGGGATCATCCCCCGGTCCGAGTTCAGCGGCGCCGAACCGCCGACCATGGGCGACACCATCGAGGTTTACCTCGAGAAGATTGAAGACAAGAACGGTCAGACAGTTCTTTCGAAAGAAAAGGCTGTCTGGATGAAAGGTTGGCTGAAGCTGATCCAGATTCAGAAAGAGGACGGAACCGTGAACGGTACCATCATCCGGCGCATCAAGGGCGGCTTTGTGGTTGATGTGGACGGTATTCAGGCGTTCCTTCCCGGTTCTCAGATTGATGTCAGGCCCGTACAGGAATTTGACAGCTATCTAGGACAGGAGATGGAGTTCAAGATCGTAAAAATTAATCAGCTTCGGAAGAATGTTGTCCTCTCCCGCAAGGCGCTGCTCCATAACGTGCTTCGGGAACAGAGGGAGTCGCTCTTTGATGAGATTGCCACGGGGCAGATCATTGAAGGTGTGGTGAAGAATATCACCGACTTCGGCGTCTTCGTCGACCTTGGCGGAATCGATGGACTTCTCCACATCACCGATCTTTCCTGGGGGCGTGTCAATCACCCCTCGGAAGTGACCGAAGTGGGAGAAACCATCAGCGTCAAGATTATCGATATTGATCGGGAGAAACAGCGAATTTCTCTCGGTCTGAAGCAGCTGACGCCCCATCCGTGGGAGAGCGTGGAGAACAAGTATCCAGTCGGAACCAAGATCTCGGGCAAGGTTGTGAGCCTCACCAACTACGGCGCATTTGTGGAATTGGAGACTGGCGTTGAAGGTCTCGTCCATGTTTCCGAAATGTCGTGGACGCGCAGTGTTCACCGGCCGGACGAAGTTGTCCAGATGGGAGAAGAAGTCGAGGCGCACGTCCTCAGTATCGATGCGCAGGAAAGAAAGATCGCCCTCGGATTCAAGCAGCTTCAGCCCGATCCGTGGGAAGGGGTGGATGAACGTTACGTGATCGGTTCTACCCTCAAGGGGACCGTCCGAAACCTGACACAGTTCGGCGCATTTGTTGAACTTGAAGAGGGGGTCGATGGGCTGATTCATGTTTCTGACCTCTCCTGGACAAAGGTGGTTCATCATCCGAAAGAGGTGCTTCGAAAAGGTGATGAAGTAGAGGTAAAAGTGCTCGAGGTCTCTCGCGAAAACCATCGTATCGGTCTCGGCCTCAAACAGGCGACTGAAGATCCGTGGGACGACATTATATCTCACTTCGAGGTAGGCAAAACGGTGGAAGGGAAAGTTTTCCGCGTGCTCGATAAGGGAATCATTGTCGAGCTCGACATGGATGTCGAAGGGATCATCCCGGCCGAGTCCTTGCCGTCCGAGACTAAGAAGCAGATCATGGACGGCCTGAAACAGAAACAACAGATTGGCAGAAGAGGAAGCATCCGAACCAGAGGAAGCATCACCTGTTGAAGCTGAAGTTGACGAACAGGAATCTGAAGAAGTTGAAGGCGAAACCGGTGAGGGAGAAGAGAGTGAGCCGTCAGACGAGGAGAGCGATCCCGAAGACGCCAAGTAGCATGCCGGCCGTAGGCTAGTGGTTCAATGACTCCACAAACGCTTTCAAAGACCGCTAAAGAAGGGTACCTGCCAGTTTGGTTCGGTGCCTTTTTTTTCGCAATCGTTCTCTGGCTCTTCGTCATTTCAGAGCATCGTTACAATTACGTTGTGGAGATGCCGATCGAGGTTCGGAACATTCGAGAGGGGAAGACGCTCGGCGGTGAAGTGACGCCGACCGCCGATGTTCGGTTTACAGCTACGGGGAGAGCGTTTCTGAAGACGCTTCTCCTGAAGTCCATCTCTGAATTCAAGCTCGTCCTTGATCTTGAGCGTGTCAGCACCGAGTACAATTTCTACCTGAACGACTACTTCGATAAGTACAGCCAAAAAGTGGTGATCCCTCCGGGATTTGAACTTGAGTTTGTTGAAGTAGTTCGCCCCGATTCGATCCACATTTCGCTGGATGATTACATGATCAAGCCGGTGTCTGTTGCGTCACGTGTCACCGTTGAGCCGTCGGCAGGATTCATCCTGGTCGGCTCCGGAAGAATCTCCCCCCGAACTATCGAACTGAAGGGCCCAAGAGAAATCATCAGGGGAGTGGAATCGGTTCAGACAGCCGAGAAGGAATTCTCAGGAGCCCAGTCAGATATTCGAACCAGCGTCCCATTGGACCTCTCATTCCCCCGTGTCGTGGAATCTTCGGACACAGCGGTGGTTTTTCAGGCTTCCATCCAGAGCATCGGCGAAAGAATCATGTCGGAGGTGCCCGTAACGATCCAGAATATTCCCGACAACTTTCGAGCTTTTGCCAACCCCTCCACCGTATCGCTGACTGTTACAGGCGGCGTGCAGTATATCGCATCCCTCGAACCCTCGGACATCTTTGTGTCGCTTGATTACAACCATCTGGTTGAGGGACAGTTGACCCACGAGCCCGCCGTAAGCGTGCCGGCGGATGTACTCGAGTGGAGTGACCTATCCCCCAAGACTGTTGAGTTGACCATCCGCCGTTTGCCGGAATGATTGTTCTCGGCATCGAGACGTCTTGCGACGAAACAGCCGCCGCAGTTTGCAAGGATGGGACTGTGCTTTCTTCGGTAGTCGCTTCGCAGGAAGATCACGCCCGTTACGGCGGTGTCGTCCCCGAGATAGCCTCACGGTCTCATGAACGGCTTCTGCTGGAGACTGCGAACGAAGCGCTGTCACGAAGTTCTGTGCGCAAGAGGGAACTGGACGGAATTGCGGTGACACGGGGGCCCGGCCTCATGGGCGCCCTGCTGACCGGCGTCAGCTTCACACACGGAATGGCCCTTGGACTGAATATCCCTTCCATCGGCCTGAACCACATGGAGGCGCACATTTTCGCGAACTTTATCGCCTACCCGGAGTTACAATTCCCGTTTCTCTGCCTGCTGGTTTCTGGCGGGCATACACAGATCTGGAGAGTGGAGAGACTTGGCGATTATGAACTCATCGGTGAAACACGGGACGACGCCGCGGGCGAAGCCTTTGACAAAGGGGCGAGGATTCTCGGTTTGGGTTATCCGGGCGGAGTAGAGATCGAAAAGGCTGCTGAGGGAGGGAATTCCGACGCGGTCGCTTTTCCCCGGGCCCTCTACAAGACTGATGCGGTGGAGTTCAGTTTCAGCGGATTGAAGACCGCCCTCTTGCGACACGTGGAACTGCGAGGCGGAACATTGCCTCAGTCCGAACTTGCCGACGTCGCCGCCAGTTATCAGCATGCAATCGTGGATGTTCTCCTCTCCAAGCTGCGACTCGCTATTGACAAAACTGAGGTGAGCACGGCGCTTGTCGGCGGCGGTGTGGCAGCCAACAGCCTCCTGCGAAAAAAAGCTGAGGCAGATTTTTCCGATTGTACAATCCTCTATCCCGAGATTGCTCTCTGCACCGACAATGCAGCCATGATCGCCTTCTTGGGGGAGATTTATCTCATGCGAGAGAATAAGGTGGGCCACACGCACAGCGTAGTCCCGAACCTGAGGCTCTCTTCGTAGCGGGCCAACCTATGTCACCCATCATCCCTCCGTGGCTCCTCTTGATGGCGGCGGCCGGAACGATTGCCCTTGCAGTCTGGAGTTATCGACTTAGCGGCTCAACGGATCAGAAAGCGCGTGGCATTCTTTCCCTGTTTCGACTCTCCTCGTTCCTATTTATCGCTCTCCTCGCCGCAAACATTCAGTGGACGACGAGAGGATCAATATCTAAGAGACCAGTCGTGAAACTGTTTTTCGACAACTCTCTATCCTCGGCCTACCATCAGTCCGTTTCGAAGGAATCTCTACTGAACGGTTATGAGCAGTTGCTCAGTTCTGTTCGTGCGCTGACACATAACGAAGCGACAGAAGCGCGCGTAGATGCCTTCACATTTGGTGAATCGGTGTGGCCTCTTGAAGGGAGCTCCCTTTCCATGAGCCTGGACGAAGCGTCAACGAACATCTCTTCCGTCCTTGCTGCAGCTTCCGAAACTGCAGGAGATGAGGAGCTCAGCGCCGTCATTCTCGTCACTGATGGACGGACAACCGTCGGCGCTGATCCGTCTGGACATACCTCTGTCAGTGCGCCTCTTCACACCGTTGGCATTGGCGAGCCCATGCGTATGGTTGACGTGAGAATCAGTGAAGTTCAGGTTCCGACAGTCGTGGTGAGCGGAGAAGATATCGTGGCTGAGACCACTGTCGAATCTTTCGGCGGGATCGACCAGCGTGTTCATGTTTCTCTGGAAGGGGGAGGCGAGCCGCTCGGAACTCAGGTTATTTCCCCGAAGGGGGACGGAAGCAGTCAGATTGCCCGGTTTCAGTTCCGGGCGGACGAGATCGGTGAAAAAGAGTACGAGCTGAGAATATCGTCGCTCAAGGACGAGATCAATATAGAGAACAATCGGTACCCTTTTTCGATGACTGTACTGAAGGACAGGTTCAGGGTAGCAATAATTACCGGTGTACCGTCATTCAACAGCCGATTCATCAAACTTGCTCTCGCGCAGGAGGAGAACATCCAGGTCGATCATTTCACGCAGGTCCAGAACGGATGGAAGCCCGCCATCGCCGACTTTTGGCGCCAGCCCTACGACTTGATCATCCTCGATAATTTCCCTGTAGACACGACGCCCCGGAGATGGGCTATCGATTTGGGGGAGAAGCTTAAGCGGAACAAAACAGCCGTTACCCTGATCACCGGAGAGGATGTAACTCAATCGAAACTGCTGCCCTTCCTTCCGTTGCTGGGAATGCAGCCGATTGGGGAGGAAGACCGTGGAACGGGACCGATGCCGCTCGTTTCTGCATACGCTGAGCGTGACCCCATGCGCTACTTCGATCTCGACTGGAGTTCCCTTCCGCCCTTGGCTCCCCATCTCTTACTTGAACCGGGAGAGGAGCAAATGGAAACTGTGACTATGCTTTCCGGTCCATCGAGAAGTCCGCTTCTCGTCGTGGGGAAGATTGGAAACCCCAACAGCCGGGGACAGTTTTCACGACGAGGGGTCTTTACGTCGGCCCCCCTGTGGCACCTTTATTTCCGAGGCCACGGCGCCGAATCCAATAAGAATGTGCTTCTCTACTGGACTGAATTGCTGAAATGGCTCACCACCACCGGCGGTGAAGACGACCGCTATTTCAGGATGACAAAATCGATGTACCAGCGGGGAGAAGAAGTTTCTATCGAAGGGACGTTTTCTCGGTTGACTGAAGATCAGAAGCGAGATGGCGTTTGGTGGAGAGTGGAACACACTAAGAGTGGAGAGTTGCTGATCCCTCTCGTTGTCGATGAGGAGGGCGAAATGTGGCGTGCTTCATTTATTGCCGCAGAACCCGGTAAGTACCGATACTGGGCTCTCATCGGAGATGAACAACATGAGAGCGTGGAACCTCACGGTCAGTTCAGGGTTGAACAGGCGATGCTCGAGTTGAAGAATGTGTCCCTCAATCGGGAGCTACTTGAAGGCCTCTCCGAATCCACGGGGGGGCACTATTTCCCATGGTCGGAGAAGCAGGAGGTGATGGAGAACCTCTCTTTTTCTCAACAGGAGATTCAGTATTCCCAGGCTCTAAACCTGTCTCACTGGCCTCCTCTCCTAATTCTTCTTGTACTCCTCCTCGCCTCGGAGTGGGTTCTGAGGCGGAGCCGGGGCCTGCAGTAGTAGTTCACGAACTGTTTGGCATTCCTGAGATGATGTCCTATTTTCACGCCGTCGAAAGGTCACAAACTGGATGAAGAACATTACTGTAATCGGCACGGGCTATGTTGGGCTGGTCAGCGGGGCCGGCCTGGCTGATTTTGGCAACCATGTCACATGTGTTGACGTGAACTCACAGAGAATCGGCTCTCTATCGATTGGCGAAATCCCTTTTTTTGAGCCCGGGCTGAGTGAAAT
>LUMK01000272.1_pt1 | contig 15555 bp, 16 predicted proteins | sample 729981 | NCBI WGS metagenome assembly LUMK01 (sample SAMN03860265, study PRJNA289734) | marine metagenome | biome: seawater column; feature: ocean; material: water; isolation source: Red Sea water column Station 22 - depth 200m | place: Saudi Arabia: Red Sea | collected 2011-10-15 | depth 200 m
CACCTATACTTATTCCGGATTCGGACTAAGTGTTGTTGGCGGTTACGGGTGGTATTTTGAAAACGATTTAAGCATCGTATTGGGTATTGGCCCGTCTTATTGGAGTACAAGTAAAAAAAGTGAGAGTTTAAAGACTGACAAGGGATATGGAAAAGATGTGGATGATCGTGTAAAGAAACTCAGTTTCCAACCTATTAGTTCCACACCATTCTTTGCTGTAGGTTACTCTTTCTAAACCCTATACTAATCTTAAAAAACAAAACCTTATTCAGCAAAACAGTGGAGATTAGTATCCTTGTCTCCACCACAGGAATTAGCCCATCCTTTTCCAGATCTTACCAAAATTAAGTATCATCCCATAGTAAACCAGCATTCCTAGACACTGAAACACTTCCGTTCGATAATCTGTCTCCACAACCCCCTCCGGAAACCAATCAGCATAAATAAGTTCTGAAATTAAAATACCACCGAACATGAAATAATTATTTTATGAATTTACATATTGAAAGAAATCAAATCAAAGCAGGAATAGATTTGCTTACCAGAGATGAAAAAATGCGTGACTTGATCAAAAAACACGGGACTCCGGACCTTAAACCAGTAAATTACATTATCAACCTGGCTGAATATTTTGAGAAAAATTCGCTGCAACAAAAAGATTTTGATAGAATGACAGATCAGGAAGTCAGAAAAGAGCTGTTGCAGATTAAGGGCATTGGTCCCTGGACGGTGGACATGTTTTTAATCTTCACTTTAAACAGAATGGATGTAATGCCTCATACAGATTTAGGAATTAAAAAAGCATTTAAAATTATGTTCAATCTGGACAAGCTGCCGTCTAAAAACGAAATGGAAACATATTCTATAATCTGGAAGCCGTACAGATCTTTAGCCTGCTGGTATTTATGGAGATTGGATGAAAACGCCTTTGCGTGGTAATGAAAGGTAATCATGAACGACTTCAAAGTGACCCTCAAAGATAACAGTGGGCAGGAATGTTCTGTAGAGGATATAAGAATCTTTCAGAAACATCTCAGACTCTTCCACAGCAGAGGGGTTACTGTGCATGATGAGAACGGTCACTATTTCACTGTTGACGATGAATTCAGGAATAAAATCGATCAGCTGGTGGATAAAATGTCTGAATGAATTATCTCCGAAAAGGATAAAATGGTAAAATCACGCTCCAGAGGAAGAGAAAAAAAACTAAGACGGGAGGGTACTGAGAAAAAGAGAGAACAGAAAAAGGACTGGACCAAGAAGAAAATGAAGGAGATTACTGAAGCAGTTCAGAATATGTCTGATGAGGAGTTTGATAGTCTGACAGATTCCCTGCGGTTGACACTTAAAAGCCTGAGGAAATAAATGCCTGAATCCTTACCAGGCAAAGTCTTGAAAAGGATAAAGAAAAAATCCTTTTCAGTTCAGCAGACTTGGCGACTCCAGATAATCCACCATTTCGTCAAGCGCTTTAGCGAATACATGTGTCGCATAGTCAACTTTAGTCTCATTGTCAATTAATTGATTTTCCAGCGACTCTATCAATTCCATGATTGTACCGTACACCTGATTTTCAAATTGATTGTTGAGATCAACTCCTACCGCATTGCTAAATTTTTCTGATAATTTTTCTGTTTGTGTCATTTGTTCCCCTGTCACCAAATTCATGTTAAAAGAAGTAAAATTCTGAATCACGGTTTAATCTGAATAATAATTATTTTTCAGTGGTATATAATAACCGCAGCTAAAGGTGTTAAATTTGCTTGATGAAAATGGCATGTACCATAAACTTTTCAAGCTGCACTATACATCGGCATGTATCAGGAAAACTTGAGCACGTATAAAATGGTAATCTTATATTCATGACAATTAGGAAAACTCATTTTAAACAGCTAAAAAGGGAAAAGATTAACTTCTTTTGCTGCTTATACATATGCGTCGGTTTAATGCTTTTTATGTTCTCAGGAACAGATTCTGTTGAAGCACAGGAATATGCCACAGACCGACTGTTCATGAAACAGTATAAAAAGACAAAGTGCAGGAATGAGGCTGAAAAAATAATCAGAAAAATAAAAAAACGTCCAGAAATGACCCTTGAACAGGAAGCGCTCCTCATTCAGAACATCTGGGTTAAATTGCGTTCAAATCTTCCTCTCAGTTCCGGTGAAAGTAAGCTTCTTAAAAATATCAAAGAAAAAGGCATTGTCTCAAAAAAAATGAACGCCAAAAAAATTTGGAAACATAAAGCTGCTCAATTCAAGGATATTAGAATGAAATGCAAGCAGATTCGTTAACTGATCTGTCTTGCGTTTCCCCCCATTTCTCCAGAGAATGTTCTGTTATTAATTCATAATTAAACTTTATTTATGTTATGCATAGATAATATATTGATATAATTGTGTATTATAAATTATTAATAACAAAATAGTAACAATTTTTCCACAAAGAAGGACAATCAAGAACAAGTTTTGTTGATGGGTTTGGTAGGGATATGGACTGATTTGATCAAGTATTACTGAATGCTACTGAATATCATGGCTGATGGACACCTATATGGACACCTAAATCCCCTATCATGATTCCTGTATAGAATAAGTTGGCTAAGTTGTAGAGGGAGGTGTCTGACTTTGAAGAATTAGTGGGAGTTGCTCACAGAAGATGATGGGTTGGTTTGCAATGGGAATTGCAGCATCCTCTATTGCAGGCTACCTTTCATAATGACTTTGTGATTTTTTAGTAAATTGTATTGTTCAGTTAATGCTAGATTGAATTCTCTCTAATGCCGATTTAAGTAGATAACATAGAGGCAATGTAACCAAAACCAGTGTGGCCATTATCGTCATCATAACCTTAAAGCCAAGAGAGTCAATGATTAAGCCGAAAATGGCAGGACCTACAAAAGAAGCAGAGTTAGCAATGGTGTATATAATTGAAAACCCACGTGATTGCTGATTTGTATGGACCAGATTACTGACCGTGCCGTATGTAATGGAGGATGAACCTTGCAGAAATACACCGACCAGTGGTAGGAGAAAAAATGGAATGTTCCCCGGTGCGTAAAAAACCAGCATGATTCCGATTGCGGTTAGCAGTTCAAACAAAACTATTGATCGGATCACTCCTATTCGAGCTGCTAGTAAACCTCCTGCAAATTTGCCGCAGATACCTCCACTCAGAGTTGCTGCCACAGCGAATGCAACTAGTCCAGTTGAAACCTGTTTTTCGATCATTACGAAAGTAATAAATACGAGGAATCCGTCCTGAATCAAACTATCTAGAAAAACGATGGCTGCCAAATCATTAGTTAACGCTTTGGATAGACCTGATTTTTACTTCAATCTCGGAGCTACTCAAGACCCGAGATCAACCTTGATTGGTAATACTCACTTTGATAAAAAGAAGGGTACTTACTTTTCAGAAGATTGACTGATTAGGGATGAACACAAAGAGTGTTGGAAAGCGGCTCCACAACCTGCAACAAACAACGCCAGCAAAACTCCGTAGTAACCGTCTGTAAAGGATACTGCGAAGAAACCGATCCCTGATCCAATAATCCCAAGCACCAAGAGCCGTCTTTCCCCAAAACGTTCAGAAAGGATTCCAGCAGGAATCTCTAGAAGCCACATCGCACCTGTGTATACGGCCCGAATCAACCCAATTTGCGAGAAACCAAGACTGAAATGTTGGGCTAATATAGGTAGCAGCACGTATACGCTGGATGAAAGTCCGTCGTGCATTCCGTGCGTGACACAGCAAGCGGAAAGAGTGAGTTTGTTTGAGGTTAATTTGGACAAGATTTTCTTCTAAATCAAATACAGAACTTCCTCTCCTTAATAATTTGGAGAGCAAATTGACTTACATTTGTAATTTTATATAACTTACCAAAATGATGGTGAGAAAGAAGAAGGATTGGGAAGATAATGAATAGTTGTCTCATTATGTTTCTTGACTGGTTAGTATTGGAGAATCATATATGTATCAGAAATCGGTTAATTTAACTTGAGGCAGTTTCTTTCTGAAACTATTATAGTCATAGTTTTTATAGTTATTTTAGTCTTTTATCACAAGTTTACTTGTTCAAATCAAGTAATAAATTGAAAAATATTCTTTGTATAAGACACGGAAAAGCATTTCACAATGTTTTAATTGATAAAATCGGTGAGAAAGCATTATTTTTAAAGGAATCTTACGATTCTCCGCTTGTAGAAGAAGGAATAATTCAAGCAAAGCAATTAGGAAGTTCTTCAAAACAATTGAAGAATATCGATATAGTATTTGTTTCACCTTTGACAAGAACTCTTCAAACAGCAGAATATATTTTTGAAAATAATCAAAAAGTAAGAATTGCTGCTCTAGATAAAATAAAAGAATTCCCACAAGGAATTGAAATATGTAATAAGAGGAGAAATAGAATATTCCTCTGCCCTAATCACCATACGAAGATATTCATCCCAGAAGCTAAGAATTGAAGGAATTAAAAAAACTATAATGAATGAAAATGATAAAAACATAGTAATTATAAGTCATAATAATTTTTTGAAAGAACTACTATTCCAGAATTGTGGTGATGAAACATACAATTTGTATCATTGTCATCCATATAAATTAGATTTTTTATAATACCTTGAATGTGGGGATTATTCTTTGAGGGTGTCTGAATGTGAAGAATCAATAGTAACAAAAAACAAAAGTAAGTGAAACTGAATATATCCTATTATTACATAGTATTAGTTGTTTTTGTTAGGTCAAAGCATAATCAAACTTTGATTATGATACAGAAAAATTTTTTCAGTAAATTAAATAATAACCTATAGTCACAAACATTTTTCAGGAAAAATATGGCAATACAAGCACCCTTGAGCTGGATCAGGGATTTTGTTTCAATTAACATTACCCCTGACCAGCTGGCAGACCGCCTTACAAACGCAGGGCTTGAAGTTGAAACAATAGAAAAAATCGGCGATAACTGGGGTGAATATTGTGTTGTAGGTCAAATCAGGGAGGTTCGAAAGCATCCTAATGCTGACGCTTTGAATCTGGTGGATGTGGAATTTGGCGCAGACAAACCCATTACAATTGTTACTGGAGCACCAAACATCAGGGAAATGGAAGGATCTCTCCCACGGCTGGCTCCAAAAGTTGCCCTGGCCCTTTCGGGAGCCATGCTTATTGATGCACATCATGATGATCTTCCTCTGAAAAAACTCAAACCTGCCAAAATAAGAGGAATCGAATCAGAAGGAATGCTCTGCTCGGAGCTTGAATTAGGACTCAGTGAAGACCACGAGGGCATCCTGATACTTCCTGAAGATGCACCAGTAGGAACTTTGCTGCAGGAATATTTAGGTGATGTAATCTTGCATTTTGATATAAAAGGCGGATTCAGCCATTTGCTTTCCATTCTGGGAATAGGCCGTGAAGTTGCCGCACTGACAGAAGAGACTTTAGATCAGAGTGTTATCCCTGATGTCTCACAATTGGAAGTCCTCGAACAACCGCCGTTTGTTGATCTGGGAATAAAAGACTCAGATATCTGTTCACGCTATTCTGCCTTATTAATACGTGATGTTAAAATTGCTCCCTCACCATTCTGGATGCAGCAGCGGCTGCTACGAGTTGGGATGCGCCCCATCAATAACATTGTTGACATAACCAATTATGTGATGATGGAACTGGGACAGCCGTTACATGCCTTTGATTACGATAAACTTATAAAGCGGGCAAATGGAGGGAAACCGAAAATTATCATTCGCCGCGCAATAAAAGGTGAAACGCTGCTCACTCTGGACGATGTTGAACGCAAACTTGATGATGATATGCTGATGATCACTGATGCCGCGGGACATATTGGGATTGGCGGTGTGATGGGTGGAGGGGATTCAGAGGTGACTGACGCGACAACCAATATTATACTTGAAGCAGCAAATTTTGAATTTCTCAATAATCGGCGTACCGCTCAGGTACTCAAACTTCGCACCGAAGCAAGTGAGCGGTTCGGTAAACAGGTTGATCCCGAAGGTACACTTCGGGCAGCCCTTCGTGCTGCGCAATTGATGGTTGAATATGGTTCCGGCACACTGGAAAAGACTGCCGGAGACCTTTATCCACGCCGCAAAGATACCATCACTCTGGAACTTGATCCTGTATATGTGGAGAGGCTGCTGGGCATCGAAATTTCCAGTGAGCAGATTACAAAAATTTTGACCGCGCTTGATTTTAAAGTATCCGGAAAGAAAATCTTAAAAATAGCAGTTCCCAGTCATCGTATGGATATTCGTATTCCTGCCGATCTTGTTGAAGAAATTGTCAGGGTTTATGGTTACGAAAATCTGACACCAACTCTGCTCAAAGATGAACTGCCTCCGCAGCATGGCAATCAGAATCTGGAAGGAACTGAGCGTGTCCGGGATATTCTTGTTGCTTCCGGAATGGATGAAATTATTACTTACTCAATCATGGATCCCTTAGATGAAGCACGTTTGCGACTGGAAAAAAACGTAGATTTAGAAATTTTTATTCCCATAAAAAATCCTCTTTCGCAGGAACGAAGCCACCTGCGTCGTTCACTGCTGCCCGGTGCCTTGATCACCGCGCGCGCGAATCTGAGATTTTTAGATAAAGTGAATACATTCGAGGTCGGCAGTGTGTTTCATCCGCAAAAAGGGAAAATGCTTCCGGATGAACCTCAGAGGTTGTCTTTATTAATGAGCGGAGTCCGGAATACTCAGTCTTGGCTGGAACAGGAAGTGGGACACAATGACTTTTTTGACCTCAAAGGTGTTTTGGAGCACTTTCTCACATCTCTGCATATTGAAGGTGTTGAATGGAAAAAATCCCGTGAATTGCCCTGCCACCCAGGACGCAGCGCAAACATTTTGGTAAATGGAAATGTTTTGGGATTTGCAGGAGAATTACATCCAAAAATTAGAGACATTGCTTTTGTGATGGATGCAAGTCTGCCTGTTGAGAATGTCACACCCGTCATTCTTCAAACAGGGAAACCGTTGCTGAAAAACGCGATTCTCTTTGACGTATATGAAGGAGAACAGTTTGATGAAGGGAAACGCAGTCTGGCTTATTCCCTTACTTTTCAGGCATCAGATAGAACACTTACCGATTATGAGGTAGGGAAGATCAGGAATAAAATTATCAGGCGTCTGGAACATGAATTTCAGGCAACTTTAAGGGCATAAGACCGGCAAAATGAATGCTTTGCTTCACTTGTGGAAAGCCTTTGGTTACAGCTTGCAGGGCTTGCGAAACACACTGTATGATGAAACTGCCTTCCGCATTGAATTAGCTGTTGCAGTAATTTTGATTCCTGTTGCCGTGCTTTTGCCTGTTTCATTGATTGTGCGAATTTTACTGATTGGATCCGTATTGCTTGTACTGATTGCGGAATTGCTTAATACTGCTGTTGAAGCAGCGGTGAACAGGATTTCCACAGAACACCACCCGCTTTCTGCTAAAGCAAAGGATGCAGGGAGCGCCGCGGTTTTTATGGCATCCATAAACCTCATAGTTATCTGGGGGATAGTTTTGTTTGACTTAATTTCCAATATTTCATAGATTTGTGGAAATCACTCTGGTTTTTTATGCAGTGCTGCAGGAAACAATTTCTGAGGAGCCTATTTTGCTTGAAGTCCCGCAAGGCTGCACCGCGGAACAGGTTATTGAACAACTCTCAATAAAATATCCACAGGCTGCACCTGTTTTAAAATCAACTCGTCTGGCTCATCAGGATGAGTATGTAAGCAAACAATCTGTTCTTACTGATGGAGCCGAATATTGTTTGATTCCTCCAGTCAGCGGAGGATAACCAACCGTTAATCCATAATTAACGACGGGTGTTTGTGAATACCGCAATGACCAAAATTTCCAAAACAAAAATCTCGACCGGTGTTTACTGGCTGGAAGTACCGGAAGCAGAATTATATGTCCTCTGCGGTTGTCCTGCTGACAGCGTAAAACACTTGATGAAAGCCGGCAAGATACATGACTATATAATAGAAACAGATTCTGAATCAGGTCCGAACCATCATACACATGGAACAATTACTAATGAAACCGGACCAAATGCTATTCTACTTTCCGACCTGAGCGTACAGAAAGGTGACTTTGCTAATTTAGCAGAGTTCCCGGTACTTCAGATGCTTTATCGACAGGGTATGCTGCTGCCCAATCATCCCAACAATACCGGTGCTAAACCGTTGCTTATAGGACACGAAAACGTGGTTAACGCACAAATGAATTACATTTACCGGGGGAACTATGGTTTGACTAGTCTTGAAGACATCCTCGCCGCGGGCATACCTCAGAAACAGGCAGAAGAGATGATGCGTATAAAACTGTTCTTTGCCTTTGGGGAAATACGTCCAAGTAGTGACCTGCTGCATTCCGTAATAGTTGGTCATCAGCCCGTGGAAGTCCTGAACGGAGTAAAGGTCGTCAGAAAGAAAACAAACTGCTATGATTTTGTTTACAAAGGTGAGCGAGTAGAAGTTGACTTGAGCCTGGGGAAAAATGAAAAATATGAAACACCCTATCAACTGGAGAACCATCATTTCAAGCGTGAATATTTCTCCATCGTTCATACCGGTGAAGGAGACGGCTGGGATATTAATCGTCCATGCATGGCCAGTGTTATATGTTTTCAGGGGAAAATCTTTCTGATCGATGTTGGTCCGAACATTTCGCATACCTTGAATGCCATTGGAGTTGATGTGAATGAAGTGGAGGGAATTTTTCAAACTCACGCACATGATGATCATTTTGCCGGTCTCACTACCCTTATCCATACAAATCACCGGATAAAGTACTACTCCACCCAGATGGTGCGTGCCACTGTTACAAAGAAGCTGTCCTCACTTATGTCTATCAAGGAAAGTACATTTGAAGAATATTTCGAAGTTTGTGATCTGGAGTTTGATGAATGGAACAACATTGATGGGCTGGAGGTAAAGCCAGTATTTTCCCCGCATCCGGTTGAAACAAATATATTGTTCTTCCGGACACTATGGGAAGAGGGATATGCCACATACGCACATTTAGCAGACGTGGCTTCTCATGATGTATTGAAAAAGATGCTCCAGGAAAATAAGAAAGAGCCGGGAATAAGCAAGAAATTAAAGAATAAAGTCTGGGAAGATTATCTGAGTTGACTCATGACGAGCTGTTGATTGGTTGTGGCGTCACTTTCGGCAGCGCCGATGTTTTGATTGAAGGTCATGAAGATTATCCGCTTGAATTCGGAGGAGCATATCTACAGGGATATTATCCAAATGTTGAAGACGGTGAAATCCACATGCTGCTGAATTGTAAACGGGAATTAATCAGTCCCGGAACAGTTTTGCTGAAGGATCAGGAAATTCCGAATCATGCCTGTCTGGTGCTTACAGGTGTCGCGGAATTCCTTTCTACAGAAGAAAAAACAAGATACCTGTTATCAAGCGGTACATTAATAGGAGATCTGGCGGTTCTGTTTGGACTTAAAAGCAGTGGAACTTACCGAGCCCTAAGTCATATTGAAACTCTCAAGATACCCGCAATTTTATTCAAAGAGTTTGTGCATCGTAACAATCTAATAGAACAGCTGCAAAAAACACATGAAATCACCGAATTTTTGCAGCAGACATGGTTATTTGGAGAATCAATTTCATCTCCTGTCCAAAGTCAAATTGCGCAAAATATGACACTTCAAAATTTCTCAAAAGGAGAGAAAATAGATTATGAAGGGTTAATGCTTGTTCACGAAGGGAAAGTGGAGCTCAGCTCACAGCAAGATGAAAAATCCGGAAGAAAACATGTTGTTGGAAAAGGTGATTTTTGGGGAGGCGAGAAAATGATCTCAAACACATCCAGAAAAAGTCTCGCAAAAGCAACTACACGTGTAAAAGTCTATAACATCACAGATATTGAAATCCTCAAACAAATCCCCATTATTCGCTGGAAATTGCTGGAACAGACCCAAAAACGTGATTAATGGGTTCCATATAAATCCATACATCAACAATATTAATTGCTGAATCGGACAGCTACGTTTTTGTAGAAACTTTTTTAAAGAGAACAAGAAACTTCAGCTATTTTTTCTTGGTCAGGATGACCTATACCAGCAGAAGATTCTTTTTTTGAGAAACTGCGGATTTTGAAAAAAATTCTTGTAAAATCACTTATCCCAGAAAATCTGAGTCATGAGTTTTGATAAGCTCTATTGTATTCTCAGAGGGAATTGTATCACTACCTAATACAGGTACGAATACAGTCTGCTGATAGCGTCGTACAAGAAATCGAGCCATTGCATCATTATTTTTTTGGTTGGAAACACTCATTACATCTCCTGAGTTCTAATTATAATAATCTAAATAAAATAGCCTTGATTAGTTCTGCGTTACACTAAAGTAAAAACTTTCTGAAAAAAATGTGATTAACCCCAAAAATCGGAGTCATTCGTTTCAATCAGTTCCAATGTGTCTTCAGTAATCCAAATATCACTGCCTAAAATCGGCTCTCCTACAACTCGATCATAGCGACGGATTGAACCTCCGCGTTCTAAAAATCGAGCCATTGCTTCATTTATCTGATCGCGAGAAACACTCATTTTTTCTCCTAAGTAGTTGAAATATATTGATTAATATATTCTTTATTCTTTTTAAATAAAGTCATTTATTTGTATTACTGCAATATGGAGACCACAAACAATTATTTTAATTGTAGAGAAATATATAAGTTACTCTTCCAAACAAGTTAAATTCAGGTGAAAAAATCAACAGCTATGTCAAAAAAAGTGCTGTAAAATATAAAGAATGAATACTTGAATCGTAAGCTGCTCAACGGCATGCTGATTGTATTAGGATGTGTTGACTATCTGCAGGTGTTGTATTTATCCCTTGAATTGAATGTACTAAATTGACACAGTGAGAACATTTTTAGACAGATTACATGATCTCAAATTAAAAGAGATTGCCCAGCGCAGATCTGAAATTAGCGAAGAAAATCTTAGAACACAAATTGATAAACTTGAAGCAGCTCCGGATTTTAGAAAGCGCTTGTTGCGCAAGCATGACGAATCGATTTCACTTATCCTGGAAGTAAAATCCAGAGCGCCAGGCCGTAAAAATGTTGAGAGGCTTGAACCTGATTGTGTAGTCAGGGATTTCGAGGATGGAGGCGCAAAAGCAATTTCTGTTTTGACCGATCAGAGCTGGTTTGGAGGTTCTCTTGAAATATTGGAAAAAGTATCCGGGATTTCCTCTTTGCCTTTGTTGCACAAAGAGTTCATAGTAAATTCATATCAGCTTATGGAAGGACGCTTACGCGGAGCAAGCGCGGCTTTGATACTGGCATATTATTTCAAGCAGAAAGAGTTGGGTAAAATCATCGCTGAGGCAAAAAATATCGGACTGGAAGCAGTAGTAGAATGTTCTGTTGAAAATGAACTGCCAAGGGCACTTGGGACTAATCCGGACATATTGATGATTAATAACCGGCCGATCGCAGCAATTCCGGAGGATCCTACCGAATCTTATGACAAAGGAAGCATTGAGGTAATTTCAGAATGGTGGGAACGTTATCCGGATCTGAGAGCATGGAAGGAACAGCCTGGTAAACTTTTGATCAGTGCCAGCTACGTTAATACTCCGGAAGATATCCAAAGTCTGTTAAAAATCCCCTGTGACGCAGCTCTAATCGGGAATTCCGTTATGAAGGCTGAGGACCGTGTCGGATTTTTAAGATCACTTACAGGAACAGTAAATAAATCTTAAGCTGAAAAACAACTAATGGGAAAGACAACTGAATCGAAATTAAGTATTCTGGTAGTGGATGATGATGAGAATATTCTTTTGGTCCTTCGTCAATCTTTGGAAAAAGAAGGTTATCACGTAAGCACCGCCAAGAACGCCGAAGAAGCGCTGAACACACTGCAGCGAAGTTTCTTTCACGTTGTGATTACTGATATTATGATGGGGGAAATGAGTGGGGTTGAATTATTGCTGGAAATCAAAAAAATGAATTCCCTTATGCAGATTTTTGTAATGACATCACACAGTACCTTACCGCGGGTTATACAATGCATGCAGGGCGGTGCTTATGATTTTTTCGAAAAACCACTGAAAATTGAGGATATCTTAATTTCACTCGGTGAGGCATCTCGACGCGCAATCCGCTGGAGTAGCCTTTACAGCCGTCACTCAGCATCCGCGCAGGAAATGTAAAATGAAAAAATTCTGTTAATTCAATCCTGTCGTGAAACAATGAAATCAGCTATTTGGGAAAGAGCGTTTCTCAAAGCCGAATCAGGAAAATTAGCTAAACAGCTTTGAGCCTTAAGTGCGTACTTTTTGGAGTATGCTAATGTGTACGGAATTGAACCGTAACTTTTCATCATGCTGATTACCTCATTAATTTGAGATTTTTCAATTTCCTTTCCGGATAAAATCTCTTCCAGCCGTTTCCTGTCCCCTTGATTTGCTTTTTCGAGCAAATGACTCAAAGGCAGGGTAATTTTGCGTTCCTGCAAATCACCTCCCACAGGTTTCCCTGTTTTTTTCTCGTCCGTATAATCAAGAGCATCATCAACTATCTGAAAACAAATCCCCAAAGCCATACCGTAATCATACAACTGATTTGCGGAGTTTTCAGGAGCATCGGCAAGCAGTGCACCAGTTTTGATTGCTGCAGCAAAAAGACACGCAGTTTTGTTAATAATTATTTCTAAATATTCTTCTTCATCTGTTGTTTCGAATGAACGAGTTAATTGTAACAATTCCCCAAGTGCCATCTTTGTTGTTGTCTCCGACATGAGTTTCAAAACTTCAGAATTGCGCATTTTAGTCATTCGGTGAAAAGACATTGCAAACAAATAATCACCTGAAAGTACACTCGCCTCATTTCCCCATATTCTGCATACAGCTTGTTTTGATCTCCTTGTTTCTGCGCCATCCACAACATCATCATGCAGCAATGTTGCAGTGTGTATGTACTCAACTACTTGAGCCGCCTGCATTACATGTTCGTTAACACCTCCAAACAGCTCCGCCCCTAAAAGTACCAGAGAAGGACGCAGACGCTTTCCTCCGGAACTTAAAATATGTTCTGCCGCATTGTTGAGCAAAGGGATGTCGGTTTTTATATCACGGGATATCTGTGACTCAAGAATTTCTATGTCTGAAGAGACAGGCTGAAGGATTTGATCTAAACTTGCTGGCGGAAGAGAAGAAATATTGGTAGTAATTTTTTGTGTTTGATTCATGACTGCTGACAAATGATCAGGCAACCATAGGCAGCATCACAAATAGCAAATCGCCCTGATTTACAGTGTTTTGGTCTTCTGCAATAACTCGAGTTACTTTGTATTTAATATCATCCGGATATAATGTACTGCCATCCGGACCTTTATAGTCCGAAAGCGTTAACTCTGAGAAGACTTTCATTGATTCCAGCAAACAGAGTGTTTGATTTACGTCAATGATCTGACCCTCACTGACAAACGGATCATCTTCTTCTGACGGGGCGCGATAGAAGCCGCCCATCTGGGGAGATAAGACTTTAAGTTCATCTGAGCCTTCCAGCATTATGGACTTTTTATCCACAGGACTTTTTGACGCACCGGAATCTTTTCGGGCTTCATTTAATAGGAAAAGACGCATCCTGCAAAATTGCACGGTTCAAAGCAAGGTTAGTTGAAATACCATGAATTCTCACTCGTTTTAAATAATCAAGTAAACGGTTGATTGCATCGCGGCGTGATTTGCCCCAGCAAATAATTTGCGCAACAAGGCTGTCATAAAAAGGTGAAACCACAGAACCAGAAGTTACCGTTTGAATAACTCTTACATTAGACTTTTCAGGGAAAAACACTTCTGTCACATGACCTGGATCGGGCACAAACAATAATTCACCATTATCATCCAACTCAACTTTCTCGGCAATCACACGCAATTCAATTGCATGTCCGTTTAGCTTATAATCCAAATCACGAATGTTATTACCCTGTGCAACTTCAAACTGCTGGCGAACAAGATCAACTCCGGAAACCATTTCAGATACAGGATGCTCTACTTGAAGACGTGTATTCATTTCCATAAAATACACCTTTTTTTCTGCCAAATCGTAGATAAATTCTACTGTTCCCGCACCTACATAATCAATTTCCTCAATCAATTTTTCTGCATAATTATATAGCTGATCCTTGATTTTTGTAGGAATTCTGGAAGCAGTTTCCTCAATAAGTTTCTGGTAGTTACGCTGAATGGAACAATCCCGAATTCCCAGCAATTTTGAATTGCCGTGCATGTCACGAATTATCTGCAATTCCAGGTGACGCATTGAACCAATGTATTTTTCCAGATATAAATCCCCATTTCCAAAAGCGCTCAAAGCTTCCTGTGACATACGAGTGAAAGTAGACTGGAACCGCCCAGCCTCTCTCACTACCTCAATCCCTTTACCTCCACCACCATGAGCGGCTTTTATCAGAACAGGGAAACCAATTTCTGAAGCCACGTTCATAGCGTGCGCAGGTTCCATTAAGGCACCTTCACTACCAGGGACAACAGGGATATTCAGGCTTCGGGCGGTAGCAATCGCATTCGATTTGTTCCCCATTCTGTCCATATTTACCGCACGAGGACCTACAAAATTGAATCCATGCTCTCTGCAAATACGTGCATAATGAGGTGATTCTGATAAAAAACCAATTCCGGGATGAATTGCATCAACTTCCTCCTGTTCAGCGATTCTTATTACACTCATTCCGTTCAAGTAACTATCCTGGGGAGTTTTTCCTCCAATACAAACCAGGTGATCTTTTTCGCTCAGCAAGCTGGCAGGATAACTTTCCATATCCGGATCAGAAGCTACCAGCACAACCTCCAGTCCTGCATCCTGTGACCCTCGTATCAGTCTGGCAGCGGTACATCCCCGGGCGTGAATTAAAATTCGTTTTATTTCGCCAGTGTGTAAATTTTCCTGAGTGGAATATGATTTGACTTCTTCACCTGCTGAGATTTGATATTCACCTGACAGGATACGCGAGATGATCTCTTCCACTGAGAATTGGCCGACAGGAATTTGCGGATCAATTTCCTTCAGTTTTTCATCAATTCCCTTGTCAAACGGATTTTTTACAAGACCATCCATTGTTCCTGGATTACTGGACAAATAATTTGATAATGTAGAATGGGCTGGCAAATGACTTTCTACTACCAGTTGACCGGCAAATGGTATTTGTGATCCGGAAAAATAATATGTTCTTGCAAGCAGATGAGTGACAAAACTAGCCTGTGCCCCTCCGGTACAGTCACGGAAACCAAAACACAGTACCGGAAGATCCAAGTCCTTTACAAATCGGGTAATGCGTTCATTAATGATGGCCATGGAAAATAAAGAGCCGCCGCCCTCTTTTGTTTGCATGCCTGCTGAAGAGATAAAAAAGATCACAGGCAATTTTAAACGAGCACAATCATCAAGCAGTCTGCAAACTTTTTCACAGCTTGCCATGTCAAAAGAACCTGCTTGAAACTCCACATTGCTTACCACAAGTCCGACACGATAATT
>LUMK01000601.1_pt1 | contig 15446 bp, 15 predicted proteins | sample 729981 | NCBI WGS metagenome assembly LUMK01 (sample SAMN03860265, study PRJNA289734) | marine metagenome | biome: seawater column; feature: ocean; material: water; isolation source: Red Sea water column Station 22 - depth 200m | place: Saudi Arabia: Red Sea | collected 2011-10-15 | depth 200 m
TTATAGAACAGTGGCCGACAAAGAGATGTTATGACCACTACTCGAGTTCGATGTCTGATTCCAGGCATTGGACTACAAACCCCACCGGTACCTCCAGTTCAGATGCGATATGATTCAGCAGATCTCTTTCAGCATCCGATATCGGCTTTTCAGTCGTAGCAACGACACACAGGTCGCGCAGCACCTGCATGCGCTGGGCCTGGTTGACGCGATCCTTGACTTCAGCTGTTCGACGCGGCAGATCTTCCTTAAGTCGGTCAGGATCCAGTGTGTCGAGCGAGTAAGTCTCTCCCAGATAACGCTTTAGAATGTCGCGTTCTTTTTTGCTGATGCCCTCATACGCGTTGGCAATTACGACCGCAGCACCAAGAAAAAGATCGCGCATGGCACGGTTGCTGTCTGTCTTACCTTGCAGGTAGTCCGGCTCCATCAGGCTCATGATTTGCTGTACTTGGTCTTCCAGAGTCGGTTTATCGATACCGGTTGTCGTCATCAGATCAGATTCATGAAATAGCTTTAGTGCCTTGACTCGTAAGGGACTGAACGGGTGCGTTGAGAACCAGTCCTGTTTGGGCGCTCCCTGGCCGGGTTTATCATCAAATGCCAGCATGTCATCGACCTGGGCAAGAAACTCGTCAAGTTCAAAACGCACGACCCGCTCATCGGTAATGCCAGATGCCGCTGGAGGTGGTTGTCGACCCCTGAGTACATAACCGATCGGAATCTGATGATGGCCATAGACATGGTGGCCGAGTTCGTGCCCCATAACAAACAGCAGTTCGGAGTCATTGAAGGCTTCCAGCAGACTGGATGAGAACATGATGAAGACCCGGCCTTCCTCAGGCTTAAAGCAGGCCGCGTTGAATTGTGGACTCGCATAGGCATAGAGCTCTAGCGGACTATCGATTCCAAGTCGTTCAACACAACGGTCGGCTTTTTGATGCACCCCGGCAGCCATGCCAGGACTGAGTCGAACTGATGTGGCCAGTAGATGGCGGCGGGTGGCGGACTGCTCGCCTTTTTCTGATTGGCGTTTTATCGACCGATTGAGGCGCTTGACTTCCTGACGGGCAAGCAGGGCCTTACTGAGTGTCAGATCGTTGCTGCAGCGTATTGCACTAGCCGTCATGATGGATCCTGTATTCTCTCTAAATGTGGGTCTTTAGCGTGTGAGTGTTGATTATCGCTCAGCATCATCACGCGCATCCTTAAAATGAAGCCTGCACATCGAAACGTAGCGTTCGTTACCACCGATTTGTATCTGCTCCCCGGCGTGTATTGGGTTGCCATCATTGTCCAGTCGCACGGTCATAATGGCTTTGCGGCCGCAGTGGCACACGGTCTTGATTTCTCTGAGTTCATCGGCGAGAGCCAGCAGCTGTTGGCTGCCGGCAAACAGCTCACCTCGAAAATCCGTGCGCAGGCCGTAAGTCAGCACCGGAATGTTGAGTCGGTCGACAACGTCAGTGAGTTGTTTGACCTGTTCGATGCTCAAGAACTGTGCTTCATCCACCAGGACACAGTCGAGACGACCTTGGTTCTCCCGATCAGAAATTATCTGCAGTAGATCGTCACCGCGGCCAAAGTTGACAGCTTCGGCCTCAAGACCGATTCGGGAGCGGATTCGACCGACTCCTTCGCGCTCATCGACCCGGGGTTTGAGCACTAGTGTCTCCATGCCGCGTTCGGCATAATTGTGGCTGGATTGCAGTAGAGTCGTGGTCTTGCCGGCATTCATAGCTGAAAAATAGAAATAAAGTTTAGCCACAAGTCAACACCCGAGATTATGTTTGCGTCACTTCTACAATGATACCGCACCCGGAAAGTTGATCAGCTATCGACAACCGCTTGACCGTTTAGTTCATCAGGCCGCCGCTGGCGACCAGCACCTCACCCGTGATGAAATCGGATTCGGGAATACACAGCAGATAAACCGCATTTGCGGCATCCTCGGGTCGGCCCAAGCGCCCGAGTGCGGCCATCTCCCTCGCTGATTCTCGTTGCGCTGCAGTAAGGCCAACCGGATGGTCGCGGTCCTTGATCGTAACGCGGTTGGGCTGATCTTCGAATGGCTCTATGAGGCGGGTATCGATATAACCGAAGGCGACACAGTTGACAGTGACATGATAACGACCCCATTCTCGGGCCAGTGTTTTCGTCATGCCAACGACAGCAGCCTTTGCGCTGGAATAGGCCACCTGTGTTGCCGCACCGTAGATGCCGGAAATCGAAGAAATATTGACAACCTTACGCAGCCTACCCGGTGGATCGGTACTCGCTTGCCGGCGGAAGTGGTGCCCGGCTTCGCGCAACAGTCGGAACGGGCCTGTCGCATGGACATCGAGCATGGCTTGCCACTGTTCGTCGGTGTGTTTGACTGCTGCTGAATTCCAGATGTAACCGGCGTTGTTGACGACGATATGAAGATCGCCGTAACGTTCGAGTGCGGTGGAGACGAGAGCCTCAGCTGTTGCTTGTTCGGTGATGTCGCCAGCCACGGCGTGGACCGTCAGACCCTGTTGTGTCTGCTTGTTCACATCTTCAGCAAGAAGGGCTGCATCAAGGTCGTTGGCAATCACCTGTGCACCCTCATTTGCCAGTTTTTGTACAATGGACCGGCCAATCCCCTGCGCCGCGCCTGTAACGATAGCGACGCGTCCTACTAGTTTTAGTGATTGGGCCGTCATCACGAATAAAAATTACGGCTCGGAATTCCTGTGTCCTGGGTACTCTAGCCGATAAGGCTAAGACGTTGTGTGGTCATCGATGCGGGTTTGTCCGGATACGTCAAACGCTCACCGCATTTCACTCTAGCTTGCCAGTCCGCGTAAGCATCAGTGGGGGAAAATATGTGGGGCCGATGTGTGGTTGTGGTCTGTGATGCAACAGCCTGTTTGCGCGCATCGATTACCGCTGCGCTTACCATGCGGCGCGGGACCATGCAGACAAAAACAGTGGCTCGCAACAGATTGTCTACTGGGTCGATGGCCTGACCATCGGTACCCGGGCAGTTGCAGTGTGCAGTCCTGGAATCCCAGCACAGCAGATCTCCGACTTCCAGATTAATTCGTAGGGGCTTGAAATTCCGGTGGTTAAGGACCGGATCTTGTGCAGGAATCTCGAAATAATGTTCGTCTTGAGGCAGGTTGGCGACGATGTCAGGATACCGCGCGGAATAAGCGGCGAAGTGATTATGGGAGCCTGGAATCAGCAGATTCGCCCCGGAAGCCTGAGTCATCGGTAAAAGGTTTACCAATCCCTGGATGCAGTCAAATTCAGGATAGACCGCTGGGTTCTGGTCAACATGGAACCAAGTTCTTTGAGTCTTCCATGATAGATCGTGTCTCCAGGGGCGCATCACACAGGCACCATCGAAGGAAGTCAGTAAGTCTTCAGTCTGCCATAGTGTTGCAAAGGCGCCGATCACGTCGGGCTGTGTGCGGATGCCCCAGCAGAATTCGCTCTGGCCGATTCCCTGGTAGGCCAGAATGCCTCCTTTACTCACGGTTGTCGGCCAATGTTGATAAGTATCAACATCGCCGGGGACGACCTTTTGATCAGAGGTCGCCCTGACCCAGTTCCAGAAGTGACCCAGGCTGATACTGCATTGCTTGGGCGACACCACTGCCTTGAAGACAGCATAGCCCTGATCCCGCAGGTGTTCGCGTGCGGCAGGATCGCCCGGACTGAAATGCTGTGGCTTCTCTGCGCTGGTTGTTTCGCTATTCATCGGTTGTTCGATTGCTGGTGTTTAACAGCTACACCAGTTTTTGATCGGTTATTCGTACCCGGGTGGTGGCTGAAAGCCGCCGACCACATCTTCCATCAACTGTGCAAACTGGATTGCTGTGTTGTCTTCCAGGTAGGGGGCAATCAGCTGTAACCCGCAGGGCAGTCCGGCGCGGGTCAGTCCTGCCGGTACAACGGTAGATGGAAGATAAGCCACGCTGGGCAGGCCTGCCCAGAAGAGTTGGTCTACAACCAGCTCCTGTTGTCCGTTTATGTCGATGGTTCGATCGGGCCGTTCACCCAGGTGATCGTGTACGAAGGCGGCAGATGCTGCGACCGGACACAGCAGAAGATCATAGTCCTCAAAAAATGCCTGCCAGCGCAGGCGCATCTGTTCCCGCTCATCGTGCAGCGCCCACCAGTCGCGATGGCGTATCGTGATACCTCGATCAAGATAGGCTCGGTAGCGAGTGTCATCAGGATTTCGTGTCGCAGCGCTTTGACGGTGAAATTCAAATTCCTCATCGCTATAGCTGGCGCTGGTGGTCGCCCGAAGCAACAGCAGATAGACCTCCTGGTATCGACGCCAGTCAAACCCCGGATCGGCTGCATGGTCGATCTGTACACCGGCTTTTTCCAGGGCTGCGACCGTCTCCAGTAGCTGGTCAGTCAGTTCTTCATCCTGCGCGCAGACAGGACTTTTCATCAGAACCCCCACCTTGAATTCAGCAAGATTTTTTTTACGCGGCGGCGTGAGTTGAAACTGCCAGGCCTTTTCGAGTTCGCCCGTCGGCCCCGCCAGAATATCCAACGCCAGTTTCAGATCGCCGGCGGTTCGTGCCAAGGGGCCACCCACTAAAATGTCCACGTGGGCCGTGTCTCCGGGCAGCAGATGGCCTTGAAGCGGTACGATGCCCATGGTCGGCTTGTGGCCGTAAACACCGCAAAAGTGTGCCGGCCCCCGGATCGAGGCGCCGATGTCGCTGCCGATCTCCAGGCTCGCCATTCCGGTAGCCAGTGCAGCCGCCGCGCCGCCCGATGAGCCGCCGGGTGTACGCGTCAGATCCCAGGGATTGTTGGTAGTACCATAGATCTCATTAAATGACTGCCAGTCGGAAAGTTTGAGCGGAACATTGCTCTTGCCATAGATAATTGCCCCCGCGTCCAGCAGTCGCTGCACAGCGACCGCGTTAACTTCGGGATAATTGCCGATCATTTCAGGCATACCCCACGTCGACGGTGAACCGACCCAGTCATAACTGTCTTTGATGGTCATGGGCACACCGTGTAAAGGACCGGTGGTTTTGGTCCGGGTTACGGCTTCGTCAGCGGCCTGTGCCTGTTCATAGGCATGATCGATTTGCGTGAATATCACAGCGTTGACTGCCGGGTTATGTTGCCGGTAGCGCTGTAGGTGTAGTTCGAGCAGTTCCACTGCACTGATTTCCTTACGCTTTACTTTTTGTGCAAGCTCGATCGCCGGAGTTATTGTTAGCTCGGTCATGGCTTTTGTTGGATGGTTGAAACTGATACCGTAGCAGTGTGGCTTTGGTTCTAAATATTATACTGGCCGATCAGGGTGTCATGAGCGACAGACCAGGAGCCGTTGCTCGTTCCCGTGCCATACAATTGTGCAACCAGCGACCGTCATTATTGACGAGGCGAGGTGACCATGGCCACAGATACAGGTAGTGGACGATTCATCACTGTTGATCCGCTGACCAGTGCATCTTTCGGTGGACGGGTCAGCCTTGCCGAGACGTCCAGCCTTGATTCAGCTGTGTGTGCTCTCGAATCTTCTCCTGCTTTACTGGTACAGGCTCTTTACGATGCGGGTGGTCTGCTCTACTTGTGCGGACTTAATGAGATTGCCACGGAACCTGGATTACTCACACGGTTGAGTCGGCTCTTTGGGCCAGAGGTTGAGGACTACAAACAAACCTTAACCGAGCGGAACAAGATTCATCCTGAATGTCCACAGATCCTTCAGATCACAAATATGCCGCCCAGTTGTCAGATGCCTCCTGTGCCTCCTGATCCACCACTGACACCATCAGGTGGGCTGCCGGTCAAATTTCCACACCGCCGTGGATGGCACACAGATCAGAGTTTTCGTCGCCCGCCGCCCGACATTTCCCTGTTTTATGCTGTGATTCCGTCGCCACCCGGCCAGGGGCAGACGCTTTATGCCGACGCAGCGGCTGCTTACGATGCCCTATCAGCTGATCTCAAAGCCACGGTTGAGGGACTGGAGGGTCTTTGCTACCGCACCAACGGCCACAACGCCAACCCGTGGTACGCACGCATCCAGTGACAGGCAGGCGATCACTTTATCTGTGTGAAGCAGGACAGATGGACTGGATCGATGGGCCTTTCGTCGGTATGGAACCGGGTCCTGAGGGTGACGGTGCAGAATTGCTTTATGATTTAATGATGCACATAACTCAGCCGAATTTCACCTATGTTCACGAATGGAGCCAAGGCGATCTTCTGATCTGGGACAACCGTAACTTGCTGCATTGTGCGACCTGGTACGATGCACAGAACCACCAGCGGCTGATGTGGCGCACGACAACACGTGGTAATCCTGGTGAGCTGTATTCAGGGGAAGGCCGCAGTTGGCTGCCCGAAGAGGATGCCCGGCCGATGACAGGTCTTGATAATGACTGATCAATCACAGGTTCCGGACAGAAGCGGTACGAAACGCACGGCCTCGGCGGTCTCACTGGAAATCAAGCCGTTTTGGTTTCGTAGTGTCGTCAATTGCTGATATCCAGGTGCACCGATCGGCGCAATCAGGCAGGTGTCGGGTTTAATAAGACCGAGGAGCGGTTGAGGCAGGTTGTCACTGGCCGCGGTGACAATGATCGCATCGAATGTCTCATGTCCTGGCCATCCCTCTGTTCCGTCACTGTGCTGCAGTGTGGCATTGTTAATGCACAGCAATGCCAGGTTTTTTTCGGCTCTCTGCGAAAGCGAGAGGATTCGCTCTACCGAGTAGACCTTATCGAATAGAAGGGACAGGATGGCCGTCTGATAGCCGCATCCAGTGCCGATTTCGAGAACTCGCCGGTTGTTCTTTGCGGCTGTCAGCACCATCTCGGTCATATGGGCGTGACCGATTGGCAGGGCCGTATCCACGTAGGCATTGTCAAACTGTTCTGGATCCAAGAACAAGTGCCGCGGTACAGCCTCAAGGGCATCCAGCACAGCCGGATTGCGGATGCCTTTGCGCTTTAGTCTTTCGACCAACTTCATTCTGGCCCGACTGCTGCGGCGTGTCTCCAACTGTCTTGCGGTTCGCTGGTCAGAGTTTGGTGAGGATGGAAGCATCATCGGAAACGTCGACAGGGCGAGGTTGGTTGACTCTTCAACCTGTTCGATGTTCGTTGAAACCGCAAATTGATGATAGCGTCCATGGGTTCAGCCTCCGTCACCTAAATTTTACCGCAATCGACCCTATCTTCTGTGTCATGTGAGAAGGTTACGCCCGGTTCGCACAATGGTGATCTTCTGTGCATTATTCAGTTGACTGAAGATGTCATAATACTGTTGCTGGTAACCTGACGTCAGGTTTAGCCGTTCCCGGTTTATCTATAAATTTTTGAAAACGACGGTGTAGCAGGCAAATGTCATTCATAGACAAGATCAACGAATATAAGGACAACATCGAGGCTCTTCAGGCAATCGACAGTATGGAGGTTTACCGTTGGATGATTTCGCTCGGGCAGAAATTGACCGATGACCCACTCAGTGTGAATGGACGTTTACCAAAGAACCAGGTGAGTTACTGTCAGTTCGAGCTGTACGTAGACTGGGAAGACGACAGGTTCAAGGCCTACAGTGACGCTCTGATAGCGGGCGGTTATGCCTACATGCTGCTTGATATCTTCAACTCTTCACCGCTTGATAAGGCCCGGCAGATCACCACCGATCACTTCCGCGCGATCAAAATGGATGAACTGCTCTCCATGAACCGCACCAATGGGTTCTACCAGATGATCGAGATGATGCAGGAGAGGTTACCGGCTGCTTGACAGTTAAAGCAGAAAAGCCCTGTCATAGGGCGTTGCATATAGATTTTTTTCTGGTGATGCTCGTGTAGAAGCTTCTGTGGAAAACGTTTTTATACAGGGACGATTACCCTGTAGAAAACGGTGTTGAACGATCTGCCGATGCTGCCTGAGAATAACGCACGGTCAGTTGGTGTGTCGTGTGCTGCGGTCCAGGTTCATTTGTACTGGCCAAGTGCCCAGCTGAATGAAACAACCCAATTCTGGAGTAGAAGGAGAACGATTATGGCTGAATATGTTTGCGATCAGTGTGGTATGGGTGTGACAGGAATGAAATGCGCGAAGTGTGGTGAAGAACTGGTACACGACCACATTACCACCGATGATGGGCAAAGCGTCGCTGTGACCAAGTGTCCGGATGGTTGTGGAATGATCAAATCGCCGATGTGCTGTGGAACAGACATGAGTTGCAGTGTGTAAATTCTGATCAGCCTTGACCTGAGGTCGGAACTTGATCGGGCCCAGCTGGGTTTGCCTGCCCGGAATATCTATGGATGATGCAGCCCAAGTCTAACGATAAGACTTGATAGTTGACCCAGAACAAGATTCGTCCTGGATTGTCCAGGTGAATTCTGTAGGGCTGACACGGTGACATCCATAGTCGCAGGAATATCTACTCGGTTGGCCCCTTCTACAGTTGTGTGAATTGTTACCCCGCCTGAAAGGCGGGGTTTTTTCGTTAAGATTGCTCGATAGACAGCTGTTTTTATTTTCTTTAGATCAGCTAATGGGGTTACGGCAGGTCGCGACTCCATCCGTTTCCACGTAGGACCTCGCCGGGATAACAGCCGGTCGACTCACCATCAAGCAATGTCGTTACGCCGTTCACCACGGTAGCGGTGATACCGTCTGCTTTCTGGACCAGCCGCCGTGATCCGCCAGGCAGGTCCGATTCAACGGTAGGCAATCGGGGCTTGATGGCTAGCTCATCAAAGACAACGATATCGGCGCGATAGCCAAGTCGCAGCAGGCCGCGGTCAGCGAGCTCAAATGCGGAAGCGTTGTCAAAGGTCACCATGCGCACAGCTTCCTCCAGCGTAAACATTTTCCGGTGTCGAACCCAGTAGCTCAACAAGTGGGTTTGCAGCGAGGATCCCATTTCCTGACAGACGTGAGCGCCAGAATCTGAAAACGTGGCCAGTGTTCGGGGATGGCGGAGCATGCCCAGGACATCTTCTGGCGTCTCATTAACCAGGGGTTGTACAAATAACTGGTCCTCATTCTCTATCATCAGATCAAGCATGACCTCCACGGGATGCTGGTCCCGCATCCTGGACAACTCATCGATCGTCGGGTCATCCCAATCCACGCCCTTGAGTGCATACAGGTTGGTGTAGTCAGGTTTCTTGGGGTCCGTGGTCGCTGCGCCACCTCCTTGGAAGGTGTCGTCCCTTGGTTTCATCCCGGCTTCATCAGCGACTAGGGCACGCCGGATCTCTGGGTCAGCGAAGCGCTGTTGCTGTTCCTGGATGGGGAGTTCACGCAGTTCACGCCAGACCGGCAGATTATCAAATGGCAGATACGACTTCACTGAAAACAGGGCGATGATCGGGCGAGTCGTCGTTTGACCAAATATACGTCCACCAGCATCGACGGTATCGTCCAGATACTGCATCTGGGATTGCCAGGGAAACGGATCCGCACCTTGTCGAGTCGAGAGGGTGCCAAACATGACTGGTCGACCACTGTCTACGGCGACCTTCTGCAGCCGGTTCAAGAATGTTTTGTGGGCCTCGCCGCTGGCCACATCAGGCCCGATCTGGAATATGCCGTGATTGTGTCGGGCCATCACATCAACCAGGTAGTCGATTTCGCTCCAGTCGGCAATACGGCTGGCGATGGGGGATCCGTCGGGTGTCACATGGGTCGACGCCCGTGATGTGCTCAGACCCAGCGCGCCGGCGCCCAGAGCTTCAGAGACTGAGTCGCCCATGTGTTTTAAATCGTCTTCGGTAGCAGTTTCGGTTAGGGCGCGGTTGCCCATGGTGTACATGCGTAGCGCAGAATGTCCGAGAAAAGCGCCGTAATTGATGGCTTTTGGCAGTTTTGCGACGTTATCCATGTATTGGGGAAAGGTCTCCCAGGTCCAGTTGATCCCGGCCATCATTGCTTCGGTGGGGATGTCTTCAACCGCTTCTAGGCAACGTGCCAGCCACTCCTGTTGCCCGGGCCGACAAGGCGCTAGTGCAAAGCCGCAATTGCCCATGACCACGCTGGTTACACCATGCCAGCATGAGCAACTGCCTAAAGGATCCCAGGCAACCTGGGCATCCATATGGGTGTGGCCGTCGATGAATCCTGGGGCGACCACCTTGCCTTCGGCATCAATAACCTCGTTCGCACTGCTGTGGATACGCCCCACTTCGACAATCTTACCGTTCTGAATTCCGATGTCTGCCCGGTATCGTGATCCACCAGATCCATCTACGATGGTTCCGTTCTTAATTGCCAGATCGAGTCCCATGAGTTTCCCCTGTTAGTTTCGTGTGAGTCGAGTCGTCCGATCGCAGGTTGCTGACTTGCTGAGCATAGGCGACGCTCAAGGTTGTTTCAACCCGGACCGGACAATTGTCAGCCTCTTCATCGACAGCCGGGGTGGGGGAAATTGCTTGTGTATTGCCGCAGTACTCTGTATAACGCTTAGTCCCCCCTGAGGTGTCGGGTGGACCAAGGAGAATGTTTCATTGTTAATTGAAAGTAGTCAGGAGTGTGTTGTGGAGAGAAGTCGTTTTGTGTCGGGTCGAAAGAAGAACAGTAAATTCATGGTCATTGGTCGCTTCACTAGTTTCCCCGTGACCTGGGGTGGAATTCGGGAGCGGTGGTATGAAATGTCTTCCACGCGCCGTGCTGTCGCCATGTCAGCCATGGCTGTGGTTGCATTCGTAGTCGTCTTCTGAACGCTAGATTCTATTTATTGCCCTGAGTGGTTCTGTCGCGGGCACATCGACAGCTTGGAATTTTGTGCGGGTAGAATCCGGGTTCTGCCAGGATACGGTTGTGTCCTTAACCCAATAGAGTATGTCTTATGGTGAGCCGAATTTGACCGGGTCCAGCAGGGCAGTGGGTTCGCCATTTTCGAGATACAGTCGCGGCAGCCAGCTGTTTAGGTGATTCATCACACTGTACACCATCCAGCCCGCTGCGCTCGCAACCTCATACAGGTTGTTTTCGCCGTCACGACTGATCACGGTAACCGTGTCACCGATTCCAATTGCGGTGCCGGTGAGATCGAGCAGGGAATGGTTGAGCGCTATTGTGCCAACGCCCGGACAATAGCGGTCCTCAACTTTGACCTGGAGTTTGTTGACGAGTTCACGTGGGATCGCGTCAAAAAATCCCACATGCATGGTGCCGATGCGCATGGGGTGTTCGGCAACAAAAGTACCAAAATAAGTGACTGAATCACCTGCCTGGATTTCTTTTACAAACTCGATTCGGCATTTAAGTTCAAGCACTTGTTTCAACGGGAGGTCGACGTTGCGGTCCTTGGGAAACGGGTGTACACCGTACAGGCACATTGCAGGACGGACGATGTCGAGCCAAGCTTCGGGCTGGTGAAATATCGCATTGGTGCTGGCCATGCTGCGCAGCGGTACCTTTATACCTCGTCGTTCCACTTCTGAGGCAACTTCGTTGAATCGGAGCAGCATGTTCTGGTCTATCAACTTTGATGAATACACTGGCCCGGGTATTGTGCCGTTGTGCGATGTCGTTCAGCCGTTGGGCCATGTCCAGCGTGAACACCGCTTGAGAGATACCGCGAGAGACCACCAGGTCATAGGCGGGATCACCAAACAAGGTGTCCATACACAATACCTTTGATTTCGGGAACTGTTGGCGGATCACGTCAGCTTCGTACAACTTGGCCACCAGGAACCATCGTACACCTTCGTCATAAAGGCACCGGGTCACTGGAACTAGTCCGTGGCCATAGGCATTGTTTTTCACCACTGGCATGACTTCAACTCCCACCCGGGAACGGATGTTGGCGAGGTTGAAGCGCAGATTATCCAGGTCCATTTCGAGCCAGCAGGGATAGCCTGCCATTGCACGCTGAATTTGTTTGTGGTCGGTTATCGGCTGCCACATAAAGCATCGTCATCAGGATTAGTCAGATAGAGACACTCTACCATTGAAACACCTTGTGGTTGAGTCGGCCCGGCATTACTTATTGACATACTTTCTATACTATTGGACCTGTTGTTCTGAATGTCTCTTCAGTAAGCGTTGAGGAACAGTCGATCCTCCTTACTGAAGAAACTAAACCTATAAAGCATATGGACAGATGATCCTGGACAAAAAAATAGCCCACGGCGATGTCATTGTGCTGGATGGCGCGACGGGTACCGAAATCGAACGGCTAGGCGGCAAGATGGATGCCGCCGCCTGGTGTGCGGTTGCCAATATGAGCGATCCAGAGAGGGTTCAGCAGGTGCATGAGGCCTACATGCGTGCCGGCGCGGATGTAATCACAACCAATACGTTTGCAACCTGCCGCCATGTTCTGGCTGGTGCCGGGCTCGATAACGATACCGTCGCGATAAATCAGCAGGCCGTTAAGTTGGCCCAAAAGGCCCGTGACGCTGTCGCGCCAGGTCGGCCAGTGGCGATTGCAGGCAGCATGTCGAACACAGTGGCCTGGCAACCAGGTTTTATCAGTCCCGATCCCCGGTTTATTCCTAGCGAAAGACAGGAGACCGCAAACTACCGGGAGATGGCGAACACGCTGGCTGATTCGGGCGTCGATTTTCTGATCCTCGAAATGATGCTTGATATCGACCACGCGAGTCGTGCGCTGGAGGCGGCCGTTGCGACCGGCTTACCGGTATGGGTAGGTGTGAGTTGCAGTCTTGAGGACGATGGCGCCGTGGTCGGGTGGGATCTGGCCACCCAAGGGCGCATCACGACCGACCATACGCCCCCAGTACCCTTGCCACTGGATGAGGTCATTGATGCGCTTCAAAAGATCGGCGGAGACGTCTTTGGAATCATGCACAGCACGGTTGGGGCTACGACACCCGGGCTGCAGGTGTTGTGTGAACGCTGGACCGGGCCAATCATGGCTTATCCGGAAACTACCTGGAGCGCTCAACCGCCAGCAGATCAGACAGATCGGTTGCCAACCCCCAGTTTTCCTGAGGCCGGCAATGTCTCACCCGAGATTTTCGCTGAAGCCTGTCGTGGCTGGGTTGACCAGGGCGTACAGATCATTGGAGGCTGTTGCGGTACCACGATCGAGCATATGCGGGCAATGATTGACCGGCTTCCCGCACAGGTCGGTGACCGTTTACCCGTCGGTTAGTGCATAGTCGTCGACGGCAGCGTGGTTTGAAATGATACCGTTGGTTAGATCTCGCCTAACGCGTTGCCGATCCCGCTGAGATGCGGGTCCGAATCCACCGCCGCCTGGCGTGTTGATGATCAGCCGATCGTCTGCAGGGATGAGTTGACAACCCTTGCCTTGCAGTTCCCCGTTCTGTTTGAGCGCCACACGTCCCGCAGCACCGTCAGCGCCACCGGCCCGGCCGCGCGCCGGAAAATGGATCCGGTCAAACGCAGCCAGCAGTTCCATGTCCAGTCTGGTATTCTTTGCGCCAGAATAGTAGAGGGGCAACCGATTCATTGATTTCAACCGGTGTGCCGCGAACACCAGAGGGATAAGCGGTGGCAGAAAGGCCATCGCTGACGGGGCGGCCGCCTGTGCCGCCATTAGTCACTGCCGTCACGGTGAAAATATCTGAGTCGTTTGCACCGCGATCGGTCTTACCGCGAAACGTCAGATTCCACAGGCAGGACGCGCCTTCGGCGGGTACTTTGTCGGGTACCACCTGTGCCAGGCAGCCGAAAACCACATCTGGCAGCATCTGACCGACAATATGGCGGGCATTAATAGCTGCAGGATAGGGCGCATTCAGTACTGATTTTTCCGGTGCCCTGATACGAAAAGGTGCCAGAGAACCGGCGTTGTTGGGTACACCGGGTGAAATCACACAGGCGAGACCGAAACAGGTATAGGCCGTGGTGTAAGCCATTGGCACGTTGATGCCATGCAGCGTCATGTCTGAAGTACCGGCAAAATCAACGATTACCGACTCGTCGTCTATGGTCAGCGCTGCCGCCAATTCCAGAGGCCCGTCAAAACCATCGATGTGCATACTGTTGTGGTACACCCCGTTGGGTAGGGCAGCAATTTCGGCTTGAACGGCAGCGAGTGATCGGTCACAGATAAAGTCAGCCAGCATGTCCAGATCATCCAGCCTGAATTCATCCATCATTTCCACCAGGCGGCTACAGCCGACGTCATTGCAGGCCGCGAGGGAATAGACATCGCCTTCCGATTCCACCGGTTGGCGGGTATTGGACCGTACCATGGCCATCAGGGTCTCGTTGATCTTGCCCGCGTCAGCCAGTTTAAGCATGGGGATGTAGATGCCTTCCATGTGGACATCGGTGCCATCGGGGCCAGTCCCTATCCCGCCGATATCCGTCAGGTGGGAGGTGCATGAAAAAAGTGCAACCAGGTTGCCATTTCGAAAACACGGTGTAGTCAGAACAAAGTCGTTTAGATGGCCAGTACCCATCCACGGATCATTCGTGATGTAAATATCACCTTCGACCATCGTTTCAAGTGGAAAATGATCAATAAAGTGATTTACCGACTCAGCCATAGAATTGACATGTCCTGGTGTGCCGGTGATGGCCTGCGCCAACATGCGGCCGCGGGCGTCGAATACCCCTGCTGATAGATCGCCGCATTCGCGAACGATCGGACTGAAAGCTTCCGCTTTTGTTCATGGTTCTAATGTCCTGTGTCTCGTTTGACAACCAGGTGGCCACCGGCGCTGACATGGAGACTAAATCCATCGGGGACGAAAGTCGAAGTTTGTGATTCGACGACAATTGCCGGACCCGTCAGGGTTGATCCTGTCTGAAGAGTGTTCCTATTATAGATTTGCGCAAGTAGGTGGCTGTCTGTTTCAGCGTCGAACACCTGGCGTTCCCCAACGGCAACAGCCGGGGTCGGGGTGTAGTCCGACTTTCCTGTAGCGAGACTTTGTGTTGAGGTTGAGATCGTTAGCGCCCAGGTCAGCACCTCGATCTCTGCGTTGGGCAGTGTCCGTCTGAAAAGAGCAGCATACTGTTTATCAAAGTTCGACTTCAACGCCGAGAGGGTCAGCTCATCAAAAGTATCACCACTGATGGGTACGGAAATTTCATGGCCCTGGCCGCGGTAACGCATGAATGCAGATCGTGCTTCAGTCAGTGGACTGTCGCCTGCACCAGCTTGGACTACTGCCAGGGCTTCTTCCCGCATTTCATTGAAGATCCGGTCGATTCGGGTGCGATCCAACTTGTCTAGGGACATATGAAGACTGCGTACAACTTCATACGAGATCGGTGCCTGGAGGAAACCGACGGCGGACCCGACACCGGCATTTTCCGGAATGATGAAGCAGTCTATACCGAGTTTGTCGACCAGTCTGGCGACATGCAACGGCGCTGCTCCGCCGAATGCGATGACAGAGTGTTCGGCCACATCGTGCCCTTTTTCTACGGTATGAACACGTACGGCGTTGGCCATGGTTTCGTCTACCATTTCGTTGACCGCAAATGCCGACATCTGGGTAGCGAGTTCCTGTGATT
>LUMK01000050.1_pt1 | contig 15431 bp, 9 predicted proteins | sample 729981 | NCBI WGS metagenome assembly LUMK01 (sample SAMN03860265, study PRJNA289734) | marine metagenome | biome: seawater column; feature: ocean; material: water; isolation source: Red Sea water column Station 22 - depth 200m | place: Saudi Arabia: Red Sea | collected 2011-10-15 | depth 200 m
ATCCTGAGAAGATCAGGACACCCGCCACATACACAGCACCCCACCGACTTTCGGAAGGGATGGTGTACCTCTTTGTAAACGGGGAAGCGGCGATCCGAGAGGGACAGTTCACGGGCGCTCTTGCCGGAAAGGTGCTTCGGAAGAAGTGATCCGTTGTCCCTGCCGGAACAGTATTACATTCGAACCCACAATTAAGCAAATGAGATAGGTTCACACCCCTGGTAAGAAAACAAGGAGACATTATGATTGACAGAAGAAACTTTCTCAGGACGCTGTCGGCGCTCGGAATATCGCTTCCTGTGATGGGGCGCGGATCGATGAAGCCGAATCCAGCAGCCAGGAAAAACAACCCCGTTATCCTCTGCAGCAGAGGAGCAGACTGGGGGGGGAAGGTGTTAAAGCCCGGGTGGGATATTCTCGCCAAGAAAGGATCGCTTTTGGATGCGGTGGAAAAGTCAGCGAACGTGACGGAACTCGACCCTAAAGACACGTCAGTAGGCTATGGCGGTCTTCCCAATGAACGGGGTGTTGTTCAGTTGGATGCCTCTATCATGTACGGACCGACACACAACTGCGGCTCGGTTGCGGCGCTGGAAGGGATCAAGACACCCTGCTCTGTGGCACGACTTGTCATGGAAAGGACAGACCACATCCATATTGTTGGGAAAGGGGCGCAGGAGTTTGCCATAACACACGGTTTCAAAGTGGAAAACCTACTGACGGAGGAATCAAGGAAGCTATGGCTCCAGTGGAAAGAAAACCTCTCTGATGACGACGACTGGTTTCCTCCGAAAGACGGTAATTACCAAATGGAACGAACATCAGGAACAATCAACGTGCTTGCTTTAGACACCAACGGCGATATGGCAGGTATTACCACCCCCAGCGGACTGTCATGGAAGATTCCAGGCCGCATTGGGGACTCCCCCATCATCGGGGCCGGGCTTTACGTGGACAATGAAGTGGGCGCAGTGGGAGCAACCGGAAGGGGTGAAGAGCTTCTCCGCTCCTGTGGATCATTTTACGGCGTGGAGCAGATGAGAGTGGGTAAATCGCCACAGGAGGCGTGTGAAGCAGTGTGCCAGAGAATCATCGATATCAATGGCGGGAAAGACAAAGTTGATTTTGATGATAAAATGGTTGCCTTGAACAAGGACGGGGAAGTCGGATGCGCATCAATCCTCGGAAGTAAAGGGAATGAACCTGAGGTGGCGTACTGGTCCAAGAATGGATTCAAAGTATTAAAGGGCACCTATCTGATCAAAAGCTGATAGCTCTGAATCAACACAATTAGAGCCTAAGTTTCAAACGTAGCGGAGCCTCACTCCGATCATGTCAAATCTTTTTTAATAGACTGATGAAAAATCGCACTACAAGCTTGTCTCGAGACATGGGCTTATTGGGTCTAACCGCCACGGGAATCTGTTCCATGATGGGGGCTGCCATCAATGTAGTGCCTATAATGATACAGCGAAACGTGCCGGGAATCGGCCCATACGTTATTCCTGCCTATATGCTTGCGGCAGTCCCCGCGGTTCTTGCCGCCATGGCCTATGCTATTCTCGGCTCCGCCATGCCCCGCGCGGGGGGAAGCTACATTTATGCTAGCAGAGGGTTAAATCCCTATCTTGGTTTTGTGGCAAGCTTCTCGCAGTGGTTTGGTCTCTCCATTGCCATAGGGGTAGTCTCCTATGTGATGATCCCTTTCATAAGGGATATTTTGTCAGCAGTGGGGTGGGACGGCATGGCCCAAAGCCTCGATGAAGGTCCCGTACGTGTGACCCTGTCACTGGTTTTTCTCTGGTTTTTTGTGTTTATCAATATAAGGGGGATTCAAACCTATGAAAGAACACTGATCCCTCTCATGTTTCTCATGTTCGCATTAGGGAGTGTCGTAATTATTGCTGGATTCTCATTTGACCATGAGGATTTTGCTTTGGCAACTTCGGTCTCTTTCAGCGGTGATTCGCCCCCTCTCCGTACAAGTCTTATGCTTCCTGCTGCTGCTGTCTTATTCTCAACCTTTATCGGGTTTGATTCCATTGCCCAGGCCGGTGGAGAGGCTCGAAACCCAGCACGCAACCTGCCTCTCGCGACAGGCATGGCCGTGTTGATCGTTGGATCGTTCTATATGTTGTTCACAGCGGCGGTTTATCATGCTGTACCGTGGAGTTATATTGCTGAAAATGCTCAAATGCGCGATCTGACAGCGCCGGGATTGCTGGGGACACTTCTGTCTCCAGGTTGGACAGTGACCATCGTAGCCGGCGCAGCAGTAGCGCTGATCAACGATCTCCCCGCCATGTTGCTCGCGGTTTCAAGGCTCATGTTTGCCTGGGCTGAGGACGGCATATTCCCAAGCAATGTCGCAACAGTGAGCCGTCGCTGGCATACGCCCCACTTGGCAATTGTACTGAGTGGTGTTATGGCGACGGTGGGCATTCTTGGAAGTCATATGGCTGGGGATTTTTTTCTCGGAGTTGATATCTTGGTAACATCCATGCTGGTTAATTTCCTGCTCATGTGTGTAACCGTTCTAACGTTGCCAAAACATAATCCTCAGATCGCAGCCGGAGTCAAAGTTTTCTCTTCCAGCAAGATTCAGATTCCACTAGCAGCGGCCGGCGTGGCCATACTGTCACTCTTCCTGACGGTTCACATCTGGAAAGATCTGTCATCCCCAGCGGAAGCGTGGTACCTTCACTCCACAGTCATTTGGGCAATCGTGCTGACCATGGCGTCTTTGATTTATTTTCGTGAACTGGCGAAACTTCACCGGAAAGGTATTGATGTGAAGAAACTTTTTTCAACGTTACCGCCGGAATAGAGAACATTGTCCCCTCAGGTTGATCGTTGCGAACTGGCCCCCGGTTTATCCGTCTCCCGGATTATCACCGGATTGTGGCAGATAGCTGATATGGAGAGAGCTGGAGATCTCCTGGATCGCAAGGCCACTGCCTCAGCCATGGGAACCTACGTGGACATGGGTCTCACCTCATTTGATATGGCCGATCATTACGGTTCAGCAGAGGAGATTGCGGGGCACTTTGCCAAAGGGCGGAATGACGTCCAGCTCCTGACAAAATGGGTACCTGAACCGGGCCCTCTGACAGAAAAAGATGTACGTGCTGGAGTAAAGCGCGCCCTGAAAAGGATGAACCGTGACACCATTGACCTTATCCAGTTCCATGCGTGGAGCTATACTGACCCCTCTTGGCTGGACGCCCTCTTTTATTTGGATGAGCTAAAGAAAGAGGGAGTTATCCATCACATTGGACTGACCAATTTCGATGTAGCCCATTTGAGAATGGCGGTTCATTCTGGGATTGAAATCGTTTCAAATCAGGTTTGTTTCTCTCTCTTGGATCAACGGCCATCAGCGGCAATGTTTGACTTTTGTCAACAGAACAATATCAAATTGCTGGCGTACGGGACATTGGCGGGCGGGTTTCTCTCAGAGAGGTGGCTCGATTCACCTGAACCGGAACTCGATACACTCAATACGTGGTCACAGATGAAATATAGACGATTCATCGATGTCGCCGGCGGGTGGGATAAGTTCCAAAATTTACTTCAGACCCTTAACACTGTTGCGAACAGGAAAGAAGTGTCCATTTCCAATGTAGCTAGCCGTTACATCTTGGAGCAACCTGCAGTTGGCAGCGTTATTATAGGGGCTCGTCTCACCGAGAGTGAACACGTCAAGGATAACCTTCGCCTTTTTGAATTTTCGCTTGACCAAGAAAGTCAATCTGAGATCGAAGTGGCGATTGCAAAGCTGACCCCAATCCACGGCGATTGCGGAGATGAATATCGAAAACCGCCCTTTCTTACAGCATCAGGTGATCTTTCCCACCATATAGAGACTATTCCACCACCCTATGAAACCCGTCATAGGGCCGGAGGGAAAACGGTGGCTTTGTCCGGTACTGTCTGGGAGACAATGGCCGGGTACAGCCGAGCTGTTCGACAGGGTGATAAAATCTGGGTTTCGGGGACGACCGCGAGCCATGGCAGCAGGCTCATCGGCGGAAGTGACCCTGTGTCCCAGACACATTTCATTATTGATAAGATAGAGGGTGCTATCCAATCCCTCGGTGGGGCGCTAGCGCAAGTGGTTCGAACTCGTATATTTGTCTCAAGCCTAGACCTTTGGGAGGCGGTAGCCCGCACCCACGGCGAGCGATTCAAAGAAATTCTTCCCGCCAACACGTTGGTTCAAGCATCTCTTGTGGGAGAAGAGTATCTTGTGGAAATGGAAGCTGAGGCTGTGGTCGTATCTAACAAGTCCTCATCCATCCCTGGTGTTGAATAAGATCGGCTCTTTTCCACTTTGTGTTTTTTGGCATGAGGAGTTTGTTCCTATTCGCTGTGGCTTAGCATGGACCATCGATGTCACCCTTTTTTTCTCTAAGGAGATTTAGGATAGAAAAAGAACATTTTCATCGACAAGAGTCTTTCTGGGCTCTCAACTTGAAAAGTGGTCATTTCTCGACGGAGCTTTACTCGAGAAATGAGTGAAAAATGCAAAAAAAACCTTGCCAACATTGAAATGAGGGCTAAATTCGCCGGTGAAATTAGGGGTAACCCCCAGTTGGGGGCTATTTGTGCATAACCTAAGAGTTTTGAAAAAGGAGTCGAATATTATGAAACAGTCTCGATTGCTGGCAACATTCTTGGTGACAGTTTTTCTTGTGACAGGCCTATCGGCGCAGGATGCTGTCGTATCAGGTCGTATAACGGATACTTCCGGCGATCCTCTGCCTGGAGCAAACGTGGTTGTAGAACTGACCAATTATGGTGGCGCAACAGATGTGGACGGTAATTACAGTTTCACAGCACAGGCCTCCGGCCAAGAGGTTAAACTTACCGCCCGCTTTATTGGTTACCGAACCCAAACAGTGTCAGTCACTCTCTCAGCCGGAACTATCACGCAAGATTTTTCACTGGAAGAAGACGTCCTACAGATGGATGCCGTCGTAGTAACGGGACTTGTTGACGCGACACCTAAAGTAAAATCTCCCCTATCAACAGGGCAGGTGACTGCCGAAGCTTTGGAACGGGTTCCTGCAACATCTCCAGCATCTGCACTTTACGGAAAAGTTGCCGGCGTGAAAGTTGTACAGGGTGGTGGTCAGCCTGGTGATTCCCCCTCGGTCCTCCTTAGGGGCCCAACAAGTATCAACGCTTCAGGCCGTTCTCAGGACCCCCTCTATATTGTTGATGGTGTCGTTATTGACCCTTCGGTAAGCGGATCTCCCCTGTCAGATATCCCCGGGGATGATATTGAGAGCATAGAGGTCGTAAAGGGAGCTGCCGGTGCTTCCATGTATGGAGCTCGTGCTGCTAACGGCGTTATTCAGATTAAAACCAAGCGGGGCAAAGCTCTGGCACAGAACCAGACAAAGATTAGGTTCCGCAGTGAGTATGGCAGAAACGATCTCCCGAACACACTTGATGTGAACAGATCACATGCCTATCTGCAAAACAGTGCGGGGGATTATATCGATTCTGATGGAAACGTCATTGACCCCAGAGAAGTTGGAAGAGCGTCTGATGTTTTTAAGAAGTCGGATGGCACAGCAGTTCCGGGCATTGAGTTTTATGACAACGAGTACAAATATGTCTCCACAGGAGAGGTGGGTGATGCGAAGGTAAGTCTCCCGGCAGGTGGGTACGACCAGATGCGACGCTTTTTCGGTACGAATGACCAAAACAGCCAAACGGTTACCGTGAGCCGTAATATGGACAACACCAATTTTGCGGTGTCTATTGGCAACACGACCCAGCAGGGAATTCTTTCGGATATCAGTGGTCTTTCGCGGCAGAATTTCCGCTTGAATATTGATCATAACTTCCGGAATAGTCTTGATGTCTCCTTCACGTCTCTTGTTAGTCAAACGGAACGTGACGTTGTTGCAAGTACTTTTGGTGGCTTTTACGCCATTACATTCATGGCGCCAGACGCCGATCTTACAATGATCGACCCGGCCACCGAGCGACTCTATATTCGACCTGATCCCAACTCTGTAGAAGAAAATCCGCTTTATTTTCTCCGTTATAACGATAGAGATGACTTCAGGCGGCGAGTTATGACGAGCATGAGTCTAAGGTGGTCACCTCTTGATTGGGCGAATGTTACCGGTAGCCTCAGCTATGACAGATCTAACCGTAACTACGATTCACATTACCCGATTGGGTTTATAAATATCAACTATGCGGGTACTAACGTTGATGGTAGGTACATAAAAACGACTGACTATGATATGGGTATCAATGGTGACGTCAAGTTTATGGCCACCAGAACTTTCGGGGATCTGACAGCTAAGCTGACCGCTTCTTCCACCTTTGAACAGTCCAAGTCTGACGGATTTGACGCTGACGGTCGTGACTTCGCCGTTGGAGGCGTAAGGAATCTGAGCAACACCGCTGCTGATAATCGCCAGCTTTCTTCCTGGCAGCAGGAAGTTACGGGTATTAGTAACCTGGGTGGTGTTATGCTAGACTATGCCGATAAGTATATTGCCGACTTCTTCTTCAGGAAAGAGGGGAGCTCCCTTTTCGGTCCTGATGACCGTTGGCACAACTACAGCAGGGTTGCTGCTGCCTATCGAATTTCTGAAGAACCTTTCTGGTTCCTGCCAATGTTTGATGAATTTAAGCTTCGGTTTTCCTCCGGAACGGCAGGATCCAGGCCTCGATTCACCGCCCGGTTTGAAACCTGGAATATTTCCGGCGGGGTAGCCTCCAAAGGCAATCTTGGCAATAAATCTCTCATACCTGAGTTTCAGACCGAAACAGAGATGGGTTTTGATTTTACTCTTATGAACAGATTCAGCATGTCGGCAACTTATGTATCAGCTGTCACAGAAAACCAGATTCTCTATGTTCCGCTCGCAGGCTACTACGGTTATGGTAACCAGTGGCAGAACGCGGGAACTTTGGAAAATGAGTCCATCGAAATTGAAGCCAATGCATCACTGGTCAACACATCCGCCTTCAAATGGGAAATGGGCCTTACCTATTACTCTCAAATGAAATCGGAAATTACAAAGCTTGACATTGCACCATATATGCGCAATCCATTCTACATCATGGAAGGTGAAGAGTTAGGTGCTATGTACGGCGCCAAATGGGTTCAAGATGTGGCTGATCTTCCTTCTGAGGTTTCCGCAAGTGAGTATGATACCAACGATGACGGCTATGTCGTTTGGGTCGGCGCAGGAAACAGCTGGAAAGATGGTATTGCAAAGGATCTTTGGGGCACCTCAAGCGCAGACGGCCATAAATGGGGAATTCCTATCAAGCAGTTGGATGAGGAAGGAAGCACCTTTATGAAACTCGGCGAATCGATTCCCGACTTTGATATGGGTATATCCAATACACTGTCATTCGGTGGTCTTGAAGTTTATGCCCTTGTGGATGGTCAGGTGGGCGGTAATGTCTACGCCAACACCGTTCAGTGGGGCCTTCGGGAATTGAAACTCGGCATTGTGGACCAGGCCGGAAAGCCGGAAGGCGAAAAGAAGCCCGGCCTTTATTATGCCACCCTTTATAACGTTAACGCTACGAACAGCCATTTTGTTGAGGATGGGAGCTTTTTCAAGCTGAGAGAGCTTTCTGTGACATACTCACTCAACCGCAACCAGCTTGGAAATATTCTTGGCGGAGCCATCAGTAAGCTGTCTGTAGGCGTGGTTGGGCGTAACCTCATAACCTGGACTGATTACTCGGGTTATGACCCTGAGGTGGGTCGCAGTGATGGTTTCGACCTGGGTTCCGCCGTAATCGCCCGGTATGACGGTTTCGGTTATCCCAACTTCAGAACGGTTTCTGGTGTTTTCGAAATTGAATTCTAATCGATCGTAAGGAGTTAGTCATATGATCTCAAAAAGAAAATTAAACAGGCCTTTCGCAGTCGCCGTTATGGCTGTAGCGCTCGTCTTCTCAGGATGTCAAGACGAATCTTTCCTGGATACGACGAATCTCAATCAGCCTGACGAGTCCCGGGCCCTTGCTAGCCCTTCAGATGTGGAATCTCTCGTTAAGGGGGCCGCAGTCAGCTATTTCGCTGCTCATGATTATGGCGGGTATGAGCATCTCCTGGTATCATCAGATGTGATGACCTGTTCTTGGGGCAACGCTCTTATGAAAGAGTCGTCCTCAGAACCAAGGGTTGCTTTACCGAATACCACAAGCCACAGTTATGCTTATGCCATTGAGAACAATTGGTATAGGATGTATCGCGCCATTTCGTCGGCCAATGATGGCCTGAGAGCCATTGAAGGCGGAATGCAGATAGGTGAAAATGGTGCTGACAACGAAAGGGTTAAAGCCTTTGCTAAGCTGATACAGGGAATGGGCCACGGCCTACTTGCGTGTTTCTATGATAAGGCCTTCATCTTTGATGAAACAGTTGACTTAAACACGGATGTTTTAGAACTAAAGCCTTACTCGGAAGTTATGGCGGTGGCAATCGCTCAACTTGAGGAAGCTGCTAGTATCGCCACTGCAAATTCTTTCACCATGGATGGCTGGTGGAACGGACTGACTCATACCAATGAAGATCTGGCAAAAATTGCACATTCTTTTGCGGCAAGATACTTGGCGCAAGGTGCTAGAAATCCGACAGAACGTGCTGCCGTAGATTGGAGTAAGGTCATTACCCACGTGTCCAACGGCATCACCGAATCGCTGTCGCCACATGGAGATGGGTATAACAACTGGATTCATTCAGGTCAGGAGTTCCATAATGACAGAGGCCGTTCTTGGGCCAGGATGGACTACAAGTTCATCGGTGGGGCTGACGCCTCTGATGGTTATAAAGATTGGCTTGCGACGGATGTCCAGTCAAGGACTGAATTCTTTATGGATATCAGTGATAAGCGTGTCACTACGGGTGAAGATGCCGATGGTGACGGGCTCGATGATGAAGGTCTTTACGCCGGACCGAGAGGACCATCTCCTTTTAGAGCAAATCGTGGCACCTATCATTTTTCACGTTACTCCTTCCATCGTTATGCGGACTTTGCTGGCGGAGGTTATGTTGCGCCGATTCCTATCCTGACCGTTGCGGAAATGGATTTTCTGCACGCTGAAGCACTTCTCCATCAGGGGAAGGGTGATGAAGCAGCGGCTATCATGGATAAGTATCATGCCGACCTTGGGGGCTATCCGTCAAGCGTTGGAACAGCTGTAGGCAGCATCTCTGATGTTATGGGTCCCATCGACGGTCCCGTTTCACCTGGGTCACTCTGGTCCATTTTGAAATACAACAAAATGATGGAAATTGCTCTTACAGGGGCAGGAGTTGAATTTTATGATGTTCGAGGCTGGGGTGATTTGACTGCCGGTACGGCCATTCACCACCCAGTACCCGCAAAGGAACTCGGTGTTTTGCAGCAGGAACTATACACCTTTGGTGGTGCAGGCGGAACGGATGCTGCTCCTGGGAATCCGGCGGCACCAAGAGCTTACCACGGACCTAAGGTTCCAAGGTAATCTCTTGGAAAGAAACGACCTTCCCTGAGGAAAGGAAGGTCTAGCTTTATTAAATAGAGGGGCTCCGAGCCCCTCTATTTTTTTGCGAACAATGAACAAGAAGCATTTAGTTATCGGCGCTGGCCTCTTTTTTCTAATGGGAGCCTGTGCTTCTTCGGGTGGCCTTAGAAAGGTAAATCGCCACGTCGAAACTATCGGAGAGGCGTCAACCTACAATTTTCATACCTACACAGACCGCCTGTTGGGTCGATATTCATATACTGTCAACAGATTTGAGCAATACTCTTCTAGAGTTTATTATGAGACAATGTGGAAAGATGAATCTCTCCTCGAAGATGAATTAGAGATGGGTATCACCGCGATTCAAACACGCTTAATTCTCGAAGCAAGGCCAAAAATGAAAGAACCTATGGCAGGGCGTGAAGAAAATTCTATAAAGTTAACCGGTGAAGTGCTGGTGAGAACAGATCCAATGGGTGATTGGCTAGACCTGGCCATGACATCCATGCGAAAGGACTATTTTAAGAGGATAGCGGACGATTATAAGTTCGATCTACGCGGCGCTTTACGTAGATTTTGATTTAGAATTGGCGATTTCTTAGTCGTCTAATAAACAAAAGTTATATTGAAGGAATGCCCAAGAAAATCTTACTTGCGCTCTGTATATGCATGATCCTAGTGGGTGGTTGTGCGAAAAAAGAAGAAAGCCCGAAGGCTGAGCAGCTCGTTAATGTGGTTGAAGCAAGAAACCTAGGTCTCGCCTATCTGGAAGAAAACAGACTCGATGAAGCGGAACAAGAATTCCTCAAAGTTATAACGCACGCCCCGGAAGATCCCATGGGATACGCGAACCTTGGGATTGTCTATATGCGCAAGGGGGAATATACATCGGCGGAGGAGCGTGTGCAGCGGGCCGTTGACATGGTCCCCGAAGATCCGGACATTACACTCATTCTGGCGGAAGTGCACGAAGCGGCGGGAGAGAATGAAAAAGCTGAGGAAATCCTACTCCGATCCCTGCGAAAATCACCAGATCATGTGAGAAGTCTTTATCGTATTTCAGAGATTTATGTGAAGATGGGTTATCTAGCGCCGGATGATTCCTCGATCCAGATAAAACGGGAAAAGCGTCTTGTCCATCTTGTGGACATAGAACCCGCCAGTATGCCGGCGAGGCTTCAGCTGATCGAAAGCCTTCTGACACACCAACTTACAGATTCTGCTCTGGCGCATATGGAACTGCTGGTTCAGCAGATTCCCGAGCCACCGAAGGAAACTGTAAACCCTATTAGGGATGCGCTGAAAGCAATGCAGGCGGGCAATAATCCAAAGGCTTCCCGTTCATTCAGGATCGTGCACAATGTATTGAAAGTGACGGCTCGATATCAGGCGGACCTGATTGAGCTGAAAGGGCCTGGTGGTGCGAACATCGGTTTTCCTATCCTGAATTTCAGCGAAAACCTTTCACAAAGGTTAGAAGATGAATCAACGGTTTTGAAGACACTCCGTTTCACCGATGCAACAGAGCTGTCGGGGCTTGATTTTGTGAATGGAGTAGTTCCGAACGGCGCGGTCTCTCTCATGGCTGTAGCAGACTTTGATGGTGACAATTCTCAAGACATCTACTGCTCTGTCTGGGATGGGGATAAAAATCACGTCTTTCTTTTTCATCAGGAATTTGGAGAATTCATCGATGTAGCTTCAGAGAGCGGTCTGAGGCACGGTGGCATCGACTTGGACGCCCGCTTTGCTGACATTGATAATGATGGCCACCTTGACCTGATTGTGGCCAATACGGCTGGCGTTAGGTATTACCAATACGATGGGAAAAATCAATTTGAGGATATTTCATCAACGTTAGCTATGGACAAAGAAACGGAGGCGAAAGGCTTGCTGACTGGAGATTTTGATCATGATGGAGACCTAGACATTTATGTGCTGCAAAATGGCGCCAATCTGTTCTGGAGAAATAATCTGGACGGATCATTCAGTGAGACGGCGGGGAAAATGAACATTGATGGAGGAAACGGTAAGAGCCGAGACGCTATCTTTGGCGATATTGATGATGATGGCGATCTCGATATTGTAGTCTTAGATGAGATTAGACCTCTACAGTTATACTCGAACTTACGGCAAGGCCAATTTGAAAAACTTGACAACGTCGCTTTTAAACGGGGCGGGAGCATCTTAGCCGCGGCTGATTACAACAACGACGGCTGGCTTGACCTTCTTATTCTGGGTAAAGATGGGACAGAACTTTATAGGAATAAAGGTGAAGGTCTTTTTGAAAGAGCCGTGACACCTTTCTCCGCCCCTGCGGAAGATGGACGCTTTTTCGATTTTGATAACGATGGCTGGCTTGATCTCGTGATTGCGGGCAAAGAAAAGACAACCCTTTACCATAACAAAGATGGAGAGTTTGAAGATGTCTCCCATGTTCTGCCTGAAGGAGCTAAGAGCGGACTACTGCTCGATATAATCGATTATAACCAGGATGGTGATCTCGATATCCTAATGATCTCTGAGGACAGGAAGATCAGGCTTTATCGGAACGACGGCGGAAATATGAACAAATACCTGAACGTTCGGCTGGTGGGACTTCGGACTGGCAGTGGAAAAAACAACCATTTTGGTTTGGGAGCGAGAGTAGAAATTCGTGCCGGCGACCTTTACCAGAGCAGGGTGGTGACGAGTGAAGTAACACACTTCGGCATCGGCCAGAGATTGAAGGCAGACGTGATAAGAATCATCTGGAACAACGGCGTTCCCCAGAACCTCTTCTTCCCCGGCTCGGATCAGGACATTGTGGAAGAACAGATCCTTAAAGGGTCGTGCCCCTTTCTCTATGCTTGGAACGGTGAACGTTATGAGTTTGTGAAAGACATTCTATGGCGGAGCGCCCTTGGAATGCCATTGGGGATTATGGGGGGGAGATGGCTTATGCTTTTGCCAACTCAACTGAAGAGTATGTGAAAATCCCCGGAGAAGCTTTAATCGCAAAAGACGGTAAGTACAAACTCCAGCTAACCATGGAACTCTGGGAGACAAATTACTATGATGATGTAAAACTCCACGTGGTAGACCATCCCGCCGCAACGGAAGTGTATATCGATGAGAAATTTGCCATCCCGCCTTATCCTCCTAACACCATCTACACCGTTTCTGAGAAAAGACTACCTCTTTCCGCCATCGACGGCGAAGGGAATGATCTTCTTCCCATGCTCCGTGAGTGGGACTATGAATATGTCTCCAACTTTATTCTAACGGATTTTCAGGGTATCGCTGAGCCACATGATCTTATCCTTGACCTTGGTGACCTTAAAAAGTCCGATGATATAGTCCTATTTCTTCACGGCTGGCTGTTTCCTTCAGATGCATCCATCAATGTGAACAGGAGCCAGTCTTCAGAAGGGCCCGCCTTTCCTCCAAGAGTTCAGGTTCCAGATAAGAATGGGGAATGGAAGACGGTGATCGGAAGCATCAACTTCCCTAATGGAAAAGACAAGACGTGCGTCGTTGATCTTTCGGGGAAATTTTTGACCGATGATTTCCGTGTCCGACTCCAGACCTCTATGCAGATCTACTGGGATCATATTTTCTTTACAGTTAATGAACCGGATGTAGAGGTGGTTGAGACCGTTCTGTCCGCCGCATCGGCGGATCTTCATTACAGAGGATTTTCCCGTATGTACCGTAAGGGAGGGAGATACGGGCCTCACTGGTTTGATTACAGCACGGTAACAGCGGGGCCGAAGTGGCGGGACCTTACGGGGATGTACACACGGTATGGTGATGTGACACCTCTTCTGGACTCGCCCGATAATCTTTCGGTGATCATGAATTCCGGTGATGAATTGACTGTGACATTTTCCCAAACGGATGCTCCGCCGCTTAGAGATGGATGGAAGCGTGACTACCTCCTCTACAGCGACGGCTGGCTGAAAGATGGCGATCTGAACACGGCCACCGGGAATATAGTTGGACCCCTGCCGTTTCAAGGTATCACGGCTTACCCCTACGGCCCGGAGCAAAAAATACCCAAAGATGAGGAGTTTCACACTTACTTGAAGCAATATAACACACGTGAAGTAAAAGGTGATCTGTTCAGGCGAGTTCTGTCAAAAGAAGGGGATAAATAGTAACAAAACGAGTCAAACGAGAAAACATCCTATCGATGTAAATTCCGAACAGATACGAAAAATGAAGATAAAGAAAATTTATTTCGACATTGCCCTGGGAGTGACCGCCATGCTCTTTATACATTGTGCGAGTGACCAATGGAATGGCGAAGAGTCGCACCGTTGGAAATCGCTTTCACCAAAAACTGAAGGGTCAGGGCTCACTGCCGTTCACAGTTCACGAACGGGTATTTCCTTTCAGAATAGTGTAAGCAAGGAGAACATAGCCCACAACAGACATCTTTTGAACGGCGCCGGAGTAGCAACTGGGGACATTGATGGAGACGGTTTGACGGATATCTACTTGGTTTGACGGATATCTACTTCTGTAAGACCGATGGTCCAAATGTTCTTTACCGGAATATGGGCGGTTGGAAGTTTGAGGACATTACAGAGGAGTCTGGTGTTGCATGTGCCGATCAGTTTTCCACTGGAGCGGTATTGGCGGATATTGATGGAGATGGAGACCTGGATCTTCTGGTAACAGCGCTGGGGGGCCCGAACGCGGCATTTATAAATGATGGTTCAGGCCGTTTCAGTGAAGCGACGGACCAGATCGGCTTGACAGGGAGCAGCGGAGCAACCACCATGGCCCTGGCTGATGTGGACATGGATGGTGACCTCGATCTTTACCTCACCAACTACAAAACCGTAATGGCAAAAGATATCTACTCTCCCTTTGAGAGATCATTTCATCAGATAGTTTCTGAGGATGAGGAAAACCCCACAATAAGAGAAAAGTTCATTGATCATTATACCATTGAGACAAGAGGAAAGCAGATAGTTGTCCTCGAAATGGCTGAAGAAGACGCTATGTTGCTCAACAATGGTCAAGGTCTGTTTGTTCAAGAAGCTGTTTCTGGCAGGAGATTCTCTTTCGACCAAGCAACCCCTGATCTGCGAGATTGGGGACTGATGGCACGGTTCCAAGATATTGATTTGGATGGTGATCCCGATCTGTATGTCTGCAACGACTTTGAAAGCCCGGATAGGTTCTACATCAATGATGGCACCGGTAATTTCCATCATACGTCACCATTATCTGTCCGTTCTACCAGCAATTCTTCCATGGCTGTTGACTTCACGGATCTGGAGCGAGATGGAGACATAGATTTCTTTATTGCTGACATGTTAAGTATTCGTCATGATCGCCGCAAAACTCAGATGGGGACGATGGTCCCCACGCCCCTTGCTATCGGCGCCATAGAAAACCGTCCCCAGTATATGAGAAATACGCTCTTCCTAAACCGGGGAGATGTTACTTATGCAGAAGTGGCACAATACGCAGGTTTACAGGCTTCGGAATGGACCTGGTCGGTTCAGTTCCTTGATATTGACCTGGATGGCTATGAAGACATACTTGCTACAACGGGCCATGCCTTTGATGTGATGGATTCAGATACAGATGTTATGATCCGGAGCAGAACAAGAGCCGGCATGATTGATTTTACCAAAAGCACAATGTTCTTATATCCCTCTCTCAACACTCAAAATTTCTCTTTCAGGAACCAAGGGGATTTACATTTTAAGGATATGTCACAACCTTGGGGATTTTCTTCCGTGGACATTTCCCACAGCATGGCATTAGGTGACTTGGACAATGACGGTGACCTGGATGTGGTCATCAACCGCCTGGAGAGTGAGGCCGGTGTTTACCGCAATGACAGCAACGCCCCGCGGATTGCTGTTCGTTTGCGTGGAGACAGTCCCAACACACAGGGTATAGGTTCCAAGGTGCGGTTGTTGGGTGGT